>Ga0213868_10000822_pt1 | contig 30157 bp, 21 predicted proteins | sample PICome_9_FD_160087 | JGI IMG/M metagenome (GOLD analysis project Ga0213868, IMG submission 160087) | Coastal seawater microbial communities near Pivers Island, North Carolina, United States - PICO127 | ecosystem: Environmental > Aquatic > Marine > Coastal | place: USA: North Carolina... | reverse complement strand
TCATAATTTATTTATTTATTTAAAAAAAAAAAATGATCAAACTTCCATCCTTCCCGATGCTTGTCCGCCAGTAAAGTCAAAATCATCAAAGGAGCTAGGCATATCACTACTAGGGGCCCTATAGATATCTCTCCAATTTTGAGCGTGGACTTCATCCAGAACCATACTGAAACAATTCACCAAAGCATCTCGCTCCATGGCGCTGGATGCCTCCAAATCTAATGATCCTTCCTTTGTCAGAAGAGACAAACACAAATTTTCTGGAATAGCAGCATTTTCCACCCTTCTCAAGGCAGTTGTTTGTTTTCCAACATCAACGTACATAATATGTGTTAACGGAACCCGATGATTCTTCCCAACCTTTCCTTTCTTCTTGCTGGATTCTGTTCGCCATTCGATAGCATTTTCGCTTAAGACTAATCGTACACTTTTCGGTTTTCCCTTTGACCCATGCGCAATAATTTGTATTCCAGTATCACGGAGCTGCTGCATAGTTGTAGATATTGCAATTTCATCATTGAATTCATTCTTCGCATGCGATGACCAAGGAGAGTTCTGGTGTATTGTTTGCATGGGTGTATTAAAATTATTTCCACCTCGACGAACTGGCGGAGAAAGGAAATCAACAATTTCTTCATCCTCTGGTACAGATTCAGGAATGTGCGAATGATTTCGGTTCAATGCACCAGCGTTATGTAGGTGACCATTGGTAGATATGTTTGCATTCGAAGTGCCAATGCCTTGTGCTGATAGCTCGCGATGATTGGTATTCATTGACATGGTACTCGCAGAATCAGCAGCAGAAATGACACTCGCGCCAGAATTATGTCCATTACTGCGCAGTTGATTATGATAATAAGGAAGCCCTGTAGCTCCACCGGCTCGTCTCATCCTCCTTCGCTTTGTTCGGGAACTCCACGCGTATCTTTTTGGATACGAGCCGAAAAATGTGAATCTATAACCACGCGGTATTAATAGATACAACAACCAGCATGCTAAACATACTATTACGAACTCGGTGTAGTGCAAAGGATCAATACCAAACGGTCCAACTCGTATTGTGGACTTGTTTTGTATATCCGATAAGTATGTCATACCATCGTCCGTATTGCTCAACTGCCCATTGTAAGTATTGCTCAACTGCCCATTGTAATAGCTACTGCTACTACTTTTATTATTGTACTTATTGTTATTTCCCATGTATTTTGTATTTTATGGATGGTGTGTGCACTTGATGGAAATGGATTTACGTGTGTAAGAGAGTGTGTGTGTAAGCAGGTAAGATAGTACACTAAATTTGTCACCACGCAGATTGAGTCTTGCAAAAAGCTACCATTCACAATTCTAATTTGTCGACGGAATAAATACAAAATTGATAACCTTTATTATATATACGTTCTTACACTTCCTACTTCAACTTACTAAAATCATATTCCGTACAAATCTTTTCCCAATCAGATAACTCTGCAAGTATAGTATTCTTGTTGACGATGGCATCCTTACACAAAGGAAGGGTCTTTTGCAGAGCTGTTACACGCATGGATTCCGACACAACCCTCAACATGGCAACGACATGACTAGAAGAAAATGATCGAATCGATTCAGCGACATAAAAGGCTACATCTGGCTGATCGAATTCAGATGCTACATGTTTCAGAATCACACTGTAATCCATTGGACTAAGGTTCTTGAAAAACTCCCCCCATTCTCTACTACCAATCTTGTCAAGGATGGTGGATTTGGCGTTGATAGAACGCTGCATTTCATGGGACAAACCTTCGATTGAAATTCCTGTAGGACCAGACATATCAGGAGAAAAGTTGTCAATCACAATTTCTTGGTCAGATGAAGTAACGGTCCCACCAAGATAGGTATGGTTAGAAGTACTATTGACAGATGGCGATGTGAACACTGAACCAGCCTCCCAACCTTGTGGAAGTTCAGGAGCAGACGGTGCACTATCATGGCTTGTAAGAAGAGCCTGTTCTACGGACTTTGGACTGACAACGTTCAAAACCACTGAACTGCTGGGATTGCGAGAACAACAAGGAGTGTTAATGGTCAGAGTGATCAAGTGATTCACTTGAATACACGAGCCTGCATAATCATGGAGAATTGACATGGGTAAAGACAGAATAGTACTGTTTTTCCCATCATGAAGCATTTGGTAAATTTCTCGGAACAAGTCATCATTGCCATGTGGCGATCGAATGCCATTCTTTTCTTCTGATCTGATAAGTTGCATTTCACGCTTTTCCTTTTTCGCCATGAGATCTGTCTTTTGAAATTCTTTTTTGGCAATAACTTTGGATGTAAAATTTTGATGACGATAACCACGCCAAGTCACTGATTCGTAGAGTTCCGCTTTGACAGATGTGATATCCGTGGCAGATTCATTCTTGCAACCCATATCAATTTTAATTTCTTCACCGTTTCCGACACGTGTATCATCAATACTAGCACCGAACGTAACAGAACCACGATCAGCACAACAACAGGTTTTGATTCTTTCAGTGGTTGGATTGACAAGATTCGGTACAGGCTCACTATCGGGAGGAACAGCAATCACTTGGATCGGAACTTCATTCGATCGCTTGCTCCATTTGCCTTTGAGTTCAGCTTTGACCTTGTATGCGATACTGCAATGACCTCCATCTCCACTATGGAACATGGATGTGGGTAGAGACTTGGGAAGATCGAATGAAAAGGGAAACGCATAATTACCCTTTTGAAAATCATTAGTATTCGGTGTGCCAGTCCCAGCCACGTCAATGGAAATTCTACAGATATCTCTCTTGGCATATTCGTACCTAGAAACTTGCCTAGACGTTCTATTCCCATTGATGTCAGTGTAGTGTTCCGTCTGATAGTAATGCACACAAACGTCTTCCTTCCCAGTGAAGTAGACGCGTAGCTGAATATCCTCTGCTTTTGCACCTTCTGGAGCTGTCACGTAGCAAGTTCCATACACTTTTCTTCCTGCGGCATAATACCCCGTACCGCCTAGATTGATCAGAGGATCAGGTGGACTTAAGACCAAGTTTACATAGTTTGAATTCGAGTTTCCCATTTATTTTGTGAAGAAAAAAGGATAACGGCACAATGAAAATGGAAGACGGAAGAAGGATAGCTGTAAAAGATGGAAGAACGAACGCGCTGTCAGCTGTCAGCTGGATCATTACGGTGACGATAGAGTACAGGACTGAGATTAAAATCGGCCGTTGGCCGTCGCTACTTCGAGCAGATTGACTTGGGCACTGGTTTGTTCTTGGCGCTGACGATAATAAACTTCATCATGAGTTTATGCGTGACAATTACTTCTTGTCGCGACATCCCAAACGATTCTTATTATAGAGGTTAGTATTTGTTATATGTGTTGAGGGTTATTAGAAGCTCGTTTGAATCATCGAGACATCATTGATTATTTTTATATGTCTGATATTATACACAGTACAGACCTATTCAATTTTAAAAACCATCTCAAGTTTCTTCTCAGATAGACGTACAATTCTGCTGCTATACATTTCCTTTTCCGTTTGATCCTCCGTCACTTCTCGTTCATCTTTGTAAAAATTGATTGTTTCATTGATTGCTCTCAACTTCAGTTCCATGTTACGTTCCTTTTGTTGCATGCTGATTTCATCCTTCTTAAACTTCAGCTCACGCTTCATTTTCTTGGCTTCGAAGAATTGAGACATTCGTGCCATTTTGAATTCAACTTGTTTCATTTGTAGTTGAAACCGATTTTTTTGTAATTCAAGGTGACCTAAAGAATTTTCATATAGCATTTGACATACTCTCTCTGATTCGCTTATTTCAGTCTTGGCTTTCTTCGACCTCTTGGTAGCATGTTGGACTTCATCGTCGTATGCAATTCCTGGACGGTCTCGAGCATTCTCCAAACGGTGAGCAAGCGTGTCATGTGTTTCCAAGACTCTCGAACGAGAAGTAGCCTGGACATCAGTAGGTTCATTAGCTTGAGTCACAGAAATCGCATTGGATTGTACCATACTGTTGTTTTTGACAGCTTGACTTAGATACTACACACTAACCTTATAATACCAATCTATACGCCTAGTGTATACTTACCTAGTCTCTATACCTGTAGAAAGTTTTCTCGATTGGACAAATGTCATATACTTTGTAACAAGATCCCTGATTGATGCAGGATATTGTTTGCCACGCTCAGCATCTGCAGATGCATGGAAATGGCTTACAAGTTCCTCGAGTTGTTTCAATGCATTATAAATACCCTTGGTGAATTTTCCGTAGCTGGGCTGTTTGTACCTGGTTCAGGAGAAGAGTGAAGTATTCATTGAGAGGCATTGAAAACAGGAATGATGCCAGCATGTGTGTCAATATAACGTTACTTACTCATTGAATATACCGTCATATTTGAATTCTTCGTTAACGATGCGTTGCATGAATTTTGTTCTATTGGTATATCCCAAGCACAAATCATATCCTCCATTACTCAAACACATATCAATGAAACGAGTCATGATATCAATGCTTTCTGTATTTGATTTATCAACAGTGACATTCATAATAGATTCTTTTGGAAATGTCTTTCCTTCTCTCCTTCCATCCTTAACTTCCTTGGTGGCACTGTCAGCAGCTTCTGGATTCGCATCAGGGGAACATATATCTGTACTACTATTCTGAACGAGTGGAGGAAGGATGACATCTTGAGAAGGGTTGGCAACTTCTTTTGGATCCATGATAGATTATAGGAATGATTGCAAGAACGATGGATGATAATCATCATCGTGGATCATCGTGGAAGTGTCATATAGCGTTGCACCTTGCATCACGATGAGGACTTCTGACTACCTACTTACTTAGTGTACTTCTGACGTGACAAGTGCATAAAATGTAAAATGTGACCGTCGATAAAATAGCTGACACTTTTTGCTAACAAAATACGCGGGGAGAGAAAACATGTGGAACGTTCCACTGCAACAGGAAAAAACAAAGATATCTTCTTTCCTTCTTCATTCAACGTATGACTGTTGCGATGATAATCTTCAAGATATCATGTATCCTATTCCTTAGCGGATGGAATGTGACAAATGGTTTTGCACCAGTAGCCATGCAGCGAAGGAACCACTGTGTTTCTTCTACTGCATTCCAACTTGATATGGCAGCCGATCTCAATACCTTAACTCAAGACTTGAACTCAGCGATTGAAAATTGCCAACCAGAATTCATCAAGACATGTAAAGTTAAAGTAGGTTTGAGTAAGACTCATAGATTGGGACTTATGGTCACATCTCCAATGAAACAGAACGATGTGGCACTCGCCATTCCCTACGACGATCAAATTGTCTTCTCACCCGATCTTGCCACCAAGACGATATACAAAGGCATTTTACCAAATGGTTATGATGGATGGACGGGTGATAATGGTCTTATCGCACTGTTACTTTTAAATGAACTCGCAAAGGTTGGCTCTCCTGGTGCAGGAATACCTTTCAAGAGGAAACCCGAAGCTCAGGCTTTGATATCCGCTTGGATCAAAGCCTTACCTAGTCCTGAAGAGATGAAATCGTTGCACCCCATCATGTGGGAAGAAGATGATCAAGAAATTTTGCAATCCTCATCCACGAAGAAAGTTTATAGATTGTTGGACGATATTGAAGAGGATGCAAATTGGTTAGATGAAAAGATTTGGTCGAAAAATAAGGATACATTCCCCGAAACTGTCGTTTTGAATGGGGAAATATATCCATGTTTCAGTCCCAAGGGATTTTCATGGGCAATGTCTATAGTTTCATCTAGATCTGTGTTTGTGGATGGATCTCTTCGTCTCATCCCGGTACTGGATATGATCAATCATGATACTGTTGGAGTCTATGAAGTTACTGGGGGGAACATGGGAACATTTGGAACAACCAAGGGAGCTGAAATTAAAGTAGGAGAGGGAAGGAAGTACTCACCAGGGGATGAGATTTTTGCTTCCTATGGTCCAAAGAGTGCTGGAGAGTACTTGCTTGAGCATGGGTTTGTTCCAGATAATGCTAGACTGACTAGTGTAGCTGAAATTACATTTGAATGTGACCCAGATGACAGGTTTTATGATGATAAGCTTGATATATTAGAATTTGAAACATATGATTCTGCACCTATGGAACCGGTTCAATCGTTTGATTTAGTATCAGCAGTAGGGAGAGACGGCGAGCCAGATCCTGCGATGATTCAATTTCTAAGATTAGTCAAACTAGGAGGAAAGGATGCATTTTTACTAGAGAGCGTTTTCCGCAAAGAAGTTTGGGAGTTCATGTCCATGCCAGTCAGTGAAGTGAATGAAAAAGCCGTATTAGATGAGATCACAGCGGCATGCAACAAGGCACTGAGTGATATGGAAAGCACGCCGATGTTTGAGGAAACGGAAGAGAATAAAAATTCTCCTGCAAGTCTGTGCGCCATTGTACGTGAATCAGAGCATAAAGCACTCACCAGAACGCTTGAATTCGTAGGGAGAGAGAAAGAAGCGCTAGATCTAAAGGAATATTACCAAACACGTAGATTGAAAGATCTTGGTCTGGATAGTGAATGGTCACCAGATGACAAGCCTCCAACTGGAGATGAGGATTTCTTAGATTACGGTCAAACTAGGATTCCAGGATCACTTGATTTCTAAAAAGACATGACTTTCGTTGGTAAAGCTAAATTACTTAATTCAATTTACTCATCATACAAATCATATTTTGATATATGATTTGTTCATCTACGCCCACAACTCCTGGACAAAACGGCCACTTGCCGCTAATTTATCAAGATAAGCTTTAGCGTCGGTAGTGCTAAGGTCGCCATTTTCGCTTACAATTTTACGCAACGCTTCTTGGACATCTTGTCCCATCTTCACCCCACCACAGACATATATGTAAGCGCCCTGTTCATTAATATATTTCCAAGTTTCTTTACCATGTTTAGCAAGCAAATGTTGTACATATACTTTCTCTGATTGTTCACGGCTGAAGGCAACATGCATATTAGTGAGCGTTCCATTCTGCTGAAATGCGTTCAATTCATCTTCATAAATAAAATCAAGATCTCTCTTTTTACAACCAAAGAATAAGATATTACTTCCGACATTTTGTTTCAAAGTGTTCTTTTGGTATGAACGTTCTTGGAGCAATGCGCGCATGGGAGCAATTCCGGTACCAGGACCAATCATTATAATAGGTTTCGAAGGGTCCGACGGTAGTCGGAAAGTGGAATCGCGAATAAATACTTTTATTTCCCCGTTTGTATCTAAATCCGAAAGAAAATTCGAGCACACACCTTTGAAAATGCTTCCATCAGATTTTTCTTCCTTGAGCACTGAAACAGTCGCATGAACAGTACTCGGATGAACCGACGATGATGATGAGATTGTGTAGTATCGAGGTTGTAAACGGGGGCATATAGAGAGAAAGTGCTCTAGAGGCATCTCAATATTTGGACAAAGTTTGGAGAGAATGTCCACAAGACCAACCTTTGCATCAACAATCTTCTCGTTGTACTCTGATTTCCCTTCTTTGGATGCCATTCTCAACAAAGCCTTTCGAGTTGTTTCATCTTTGGCATAAGCGGCGAGGAGTTTCAATTCAGAACGACGTGGGCAACCATTTATATCACAAAATTTCGCTAAACATTCTTGTACGGAACAGGGAGATGGAAATATGACTGCATGTTTGTGTTCGTATCCAGGCGCTGGTATCAATTTGAAGTAAGCATCAAGCTCGAGTTTCAATGCTTTAGCAAGGCGTCTGACATCTGAATCGCTATTAACAGGCAGGATACCTAGATTGTCAGCTGTTTGGTATTTCATCTCCCCTCCTGCCTTGGCAATGTCAATTTCGATATGAAGCGTAGATCCATCGTCGCGTTGACTTCTCAATTCACGTTTTGCAATAACGGGACAAGCAACAGCAGAGAAGTAATGTTTCGAAGACAAATGTACTTGATCCAGAGATATAGTTTCTGGTGCTGCTGGATCATCAAGGTATTCCACAGAATAATGACATTCAGGAAGCTTTGCTTTTTTGCTAGGAGAATCCGACACGGACCCTCCAACATACTTTTGACAAAGAGAAGGCCAAAGTTCTTTCTCTTTCCATGTCTCAAAGTCACCCTCTAGATCATTGTCATCATCACCAATTCCAAGTGGAATTATACGTTTTCCGCCCAGCATGTCCATGGCTTTGTCCACCAGTTTCCCCATGGCATTGAAATGTTCGTACTGTTTATTTCCTAGTCCAAACACAGCAAAGTCTAGTCCATCGAAATTACTTTCAAAGTCTCCCTTTTTCTCTTCCCCACACGAGTCTTCAATATATACCATACCTTCTTTGATATATCTAACGAATGAAACAGCATTATCCGTAGGTTCACCTTCACCATAAGTGCTCATTAAAAACAAGGCACGATTTCTACCCTGATCATCACGCATATGATGCTTCAAAATATTACCAGGGATATCATTTTCAATCTCTTCAAGGTCAACTATATCCACCTTAAACCCTTTATCTTCACCTTCACGTTCAATATCTTTCGCAAATGCTTCAGCCGTACCAGTTTGAGAACCATAATAAACAGTCAGATAACCACCAGGAAATCTCTATGCCCAGACAAATATGGAAAGAAGACAATAACATGAGAAGAATTCATTCAAACTTCAAAATGTTACATCACATCATATCACATCACTTACCGAACGATCAAGTTCTTCGATCGAATTCTCCTCTTCTGATTCATTTTCATTCAAAGGTTCCTTCCCTTTCTTGAAAATAAGGAATGCTAAAGCGGAACCCAATACCAATGTTGTGCATCCAGCGACAATCATAAAGGAAGATAATGGTTCTTGGTTATTCATAGTGCAAATGTTTATACTTAATCAAAGTAAGTAGGTATCAAGAGGTAATTCGTCAGTGTGAATGAAGAGACGAACAAAGAGAGTGAAAACTGAAAACTGAAAACTCAAAAAGGAAAAATGCGTTTGGTCGGTTGGCGCGGCGGCCGTCTCCGTAGCGAGTACTTAGTACTCAGTATGTGGCAGTGACAAATATTGTACGTACGTACACAAAAAGAAAAGCTTCATGAAGGGCCCCTCGTGCCTTCGCCCTGCGCCCTGCGCTTATTACTTCCAGAAGTAAGGCTACAGACATCAAACGACACATGTTGTTACATGTTGTTGTCGTTCTTGTGAATGAAACAATCCTTATAACAACGCCTCATTGCGTAAAGTTCAAAGGTACCAACTTTGTTTTATAAACAAGTAACTTAGCAGCCATGAATAAGAAGAAAAAGACGATATTCGGAAGGTCCCGTGAAAAGAATAAATCGAGTCGCAATCGCAGCAAAAGTCTAAGTGACTCGAATTCTTCTAGCATTTATTCCAATTCTATACCTTCTCCATTGTTTGTTGCATCAGCTGCTAGAGCAGCAAACGTGAATGTCCATGGTGAGAGTTCTGAATCATCTGGGACTGTTTTTTTACAAGTACCAAAATCGATGAGTAGTTCTGTTGCATCATCACCACATGAACGTATGAAAGTTATGCTCAACTCTAGCAACCATAGTCAAAATTTACTGTATCTAGGAGAGCCTGCAATATCGAACATGAACGAAGATTTGAATCCGGTTCACAAATCTTTGTATCAGGAGGAAATGGATCAGCTTGATGAGTACAAAAGACCATCTTCCGTATTATCATCTGCTTTAGCTCATTATGAAACCATGTTGCAAGCGTCACATCTTTCGTCAAAACCTAGTGGTGGCGGTGGTGGTCACTCACATTCAGAAAGGGAAACATCATCTTTTTCAACAGAAAGTAGTCATGTACGAAGTGCTCAATCTGACAAAAAGTTCTTATCCATTCAATCCATGTTTACAGTTGATGGGCAAAAAGGGACAATTCCTCCACCATCTATTGATAGCATCTTGACAGAAATGAAAGTTATTCATCAAATATTGTATGTTAGTGACTTGGTTGCAATTCGAGACATACTGTCACTATTATTGGTGTTATTGGAACAAGAGGAATATGAGTCGTCAGCGGTAAACTTCATAGAAGTTTTCTATTATATCAGACATGTAGCTGAGATTTCACTAGCTAGTTGGGTGGAGATAGAGAAACTCAGAAAAGAAAGATTAAAGCAGGGAGATAGTATATCCATAAACGATAAAATGCCTGGAATGGAGAGCGTAGTTGAGGAACCTCCAGTATCAGGTGACAGGGATGAACATCTTGACTCTAAAGCACCACAAGACAAGGATGATGATGAAACTAGTCGATCTTCCTCTTCTCGTACTACAAATTTCAGAGAAGTTCAGACATACAAAGAAAGTGAATGGAATCAGTTGGAGGAGATATGGTGGGAAATAGCCGAAAACTCCATATCTTGTATTTCCTGTTTATCAGTGTCATGTATAGGTCCAAAGTGGCATCAACAAATTCGGTCTAGAAAAGAAAGAATACAAAGATTGAGAAATCATTCCATAAATGCTATTGTGGTCAAAGATTCTGATCAAAGTGTTCCCGAGAATTTACCACTTGAAATTCTTGTGTTTGCTTCAAAGTTTGGGAACTCAGTGCTCCCACCTACAAATAATATACATTCAACATTGTCACTGACCCGAAATAGATGCTCTGACCAAGCAGAAGACGAGAATGACAAAGTATTATTCAAGCACTTCGCGAAGAGTCGCAAGAAAAAAATATGGGAAGAACGTCGATGGCTGATTCTTCGGCAGCGTTTTTCTGAGCAACAGAGGAACTTGACTGCAGCCCTTTGCATAGATAGCCACGAAGACAAACGTGTGTCAGGTGAGGATTCAGGCTCTGGTACTAATGCTTCGATTGGATCAAAACAATCGGGTATATACATTTCAAAATCAAAACGATACCCATGGAGTATTCCCGGTGCCCATAAACCAGTCTCAGAATTGATCAGCAGTTGGATTGCAACAGCATTAGTTGGATGGCCTGAGGAAATCGTCAAAGATTATAACGATGTACTTGATTCTACTCATTATGACTTTACTGATGATTCTCATATCAAGGTAGTCAGATCTAGTATTTTTACAAGCGGATCGATCGATTGGTGGTACACTTTTCAAGTAGCAAAATCAATATCAGATTTAGTCAAAGCAGGATGGAGACCGCCACCATCCAAAATAGACGATGGGGAATCCATAGATGGCCTACTACAAATATCAAAGTTTGGCGTTCTACTTGAGCCTAGTGTAATGAAGTACAACAGTGGTGATTGCCATTCAGACGCGCGGGAAGAACGAATCATTGCAGTTTCAGCAGCAATGGAGGCACTGGAGTCACTGCAAATTTTAGGAAGCCGAGGATTCTTGCCCGATGCCAAGATCCATAAAACATCTTTAACGATGTGCTATTTGCTTGCAGTCATAGATCCAACCACGACCAATGTTGTTGACTCTGATCTCTTTCCTGTTCCTTCTAATCAGTCTACGGATACCAACGACGAATTAAATATCGAAATCGACACATTTTTTGATCAACGAGATGACTGCTTAAATGAAATTGCTGAGCTGTTGTGGTCGATGTTGGCTTTGGAAGGGTCTATGGAAATAACCGTTGATGCCTTATGTGGTGTATTACGCAACACAGATCTGTCTCTTCTTCAAATAACCGAAAACCGTTATCAAGATGAAGACGTTATAAATAGTATTCTCTCTGCATGTGGAGCTGTCAGAAGTCTTGGAGCAAGTATTTGGGGCAACCCTCCAGAAATCAAAGGGATAGCATCACTACGTATATGCTGGAGCACGCTGGTGGATTTGCTGACTAATGTCTCTTCCTCGATTTTCGAAAAATGTCCAAAAATACACTTCCCATCTGCCAAGTTCAAGTCAATGTCTATTTCATCTTCTATTGGAACCCGTGCCACTTCTGACATTGATGACAAATACGAAGACTACTTCTACAATATCCCTAGAATAGAAGAGCTTGGCTCATACAATCCAACTTGCCTTGCGTTGATCCTCGAAATTGCTATTGCGGTTAAGCGGTTGGTGGAGGGAGAAATGTTAAGCGGCACTGACAACTTAAGTTTTTACGAATGGGAGTCATTTCTATCCATCCTTGAACGCAGTTTTTTGCCATGGCTCGCATTATCCTATGCTAACACTGGAGAAACAGGAATTTCAAGGAAGACGGTTATCGATAAAGCGCTAGAGCGAAATATTCACCTGAGTACCTGTATTCAAACGGAGGTTCATGATATTTTTCACCACATTAAAATATTTTTAACAATTCGGCAAGAAGGCACAGTGGCATATCACAGAATTTCAGATGAGTCAATGCGAAGGCGGTTTTATCTTTTTTTCTTACAAAGGGTATCTCCACTACTCAAACCCGAAGATGCGACATTCATCGGTACATCTGTAATTAGTGCTTGGGTGTGCGGCGGTGCATTTTTACACAGCAGTCAAGATTGGCAACACAAATGTTCCGACTTGCTTTTTCATACATTTGCAGTGTACGAGGACAATTCGTACGGTTATGATGGTTATGTGCATCCGCGCCTCGTTCGTCAAACCGCATTACGAGTGTTTGTTGAAAGTGACGATGATGACTTTAATAATGAAGAATTAGCATCGTTTTCGTCATCATATAGACGGCCTTCTTCAGTGATTGCTAGATTCGCTAGGAATATTCATGCGGCTAGTGTTTGTAAAGTCATGATACCTTTTCTTTCAGAGATCATCTTAGCAAGACCAAATCGTCAGGGACATATACTACCAAACCCTTCATCTCATGCAACATCCCATTGCATCGAAAAGTATACAAAGCAAACGAAATTAGTGCTATCAGCAATACGAGTAGTTGGAGATCTTCTAATTAGTTCTCAGGTCGATTTGCAAGATAGAATGACAATGCTGAATATGCTCAAGAACTGCATCCTTGATACAAGTCTAGCGAAACACCTTTCAATGCCGTCATCGGAAGGCCTGCTCGCGAGCGCTTTGCAGTTAAATGATTGGGGTAAATGGACTGCTATTAAACTCGGATCAATTAAGCAACTCGGTCTGTATCTTCGTGCTTGTCTAGGCCATTTATCGAATCTACATTATTGTGTTCCAGATATTTTGAAAGTTCTTTTCGATACTATTCGTACATTTTATAACTTCGAGGAAGTCACAAGTGCAACGATTGCTGGTAGATTGGTGTCTTTAGCTGCATTATTTCAAATATCTTGCATCCAAAAAGGTGATGATGGAAACGCATTCATGATCGACGAGTTGTCTTTGATAAGTTCATTTCCAGCCCATCTAGCAATCACCATGGATAAAATCAAGTTTATTATGGATGCGATATCTGTCCACCAAGTTTGGGATGATCTTGGTATGCTTGAAAATTATGAATTTCATCCCGTCGATATTACGCATAACGCTCAATCGTCTTCGAGAGTGTACTTCACTAGCAAGACGAGTAAAATCAACGACGAGTATGACGGAAAGAAGAATGATTACCAACATCCAAATTTATCAACTTTTATTGCATTTGATGACATCTTGGAAGTTATGAAAGATATCACTGATGGAAAATTACGCGACGCTCCAATATCTCAAAACCAAAACTTTCAATTCATCAATTTTATTTTTCTGTCCCATTCAGATGCACAGACAGCCATTGATGAGTTATGCTATGAAAGAATCAGACTCCATATTTTATCAGGGGCCATCTCCGATCCTATTGATTGCTGGATTTCATTTACTGATAGATCGAATCACTTGAACAGTAGTATTAGTTATATTCGATTCCTTTCATGTGTTGCAGGGTTCTTAGCGAAATATGACGACGAGAGCTCATCTAATCGAATATTTACAGCACTTTTGAACAGTTTGAAAGGCAATAACCCGGAAGTTATTCGACTTTCCTGTGAAGGAATGTTGTGTGTCCTATCTGGCATGGATTGCATTTCTTCTTCTAAAATGGATCGTAGTGGTTGGCACCAAGAAGTCTGCAAAGTCTTGCTGCAACAAATACGCCCTATAGTAGATAATGTGTCTGGATACAGTTTTGAAATAAATGACTCGCCTATCAAAGTTCTGCTCTCTACATTGTATGGAGCGCTGCTGACGTTTTCATCTCAAAATAATCGGTATAGTGGTCGTATGAAAGGCGATATTATCATTTTATGTCATGACATTTGCAGTAGCATCACGAATGACAAAGTTGAAGCTCAAATCTACATTTTAGCTGTGCTCTGCGCTTCAGTAGCAGTTGCATCAATAGACATCAGTGATCTCATAAACGTGACATCCTTGATTTCTAAACGTCGCCCTCCAGTGCCTTCCTCTGAGCATATCGATAAGCAAACGTCGTTAGAGTTTGCTGACATCATTTTCGATCTTTTAATACAAAAGTGTCTCAAGTTTTCATCAACTGAACCGATAGACGATAAAAACAATTCAAACTTGTCGCGATTACAACTGGTTGCAAAGGATGTGGAGGATATAGATGCATTTAAAACAAATGAAAGCGATGAAAGAAGCATTGGGGCATGGCTTTGCAATAGAATGCTTCTAATCTGTAGAGTATCTACGAAAGATGATAGGTACCAAGGCTACGTAGAAATTATTTTGAGATCACCCACAACAAGAATTCGGAGATTAGTGAGATTATCTGGTACTGCTTCTCTTGATAATCCTGATTTCCCATCAAATTTGTGGGATTCAGTTCTACCACAGGCTACTGAAAAGGTCTATTGCAAAGATACAGTGGAAAAAATTGAAGTAATTGAATCGGAATTTTGTACGGAGGCCAAAGTAGCACTGAAGAAATTCGATAGCCAGTTTCTAAACCAACCACAAACTGAATATGGTATTCACCGAAAACAAATGGAACATAATTCAATCCTTTCAAACAATCGATATGAACATTTTCCATCGTCTGTGCAAAAAGAAGCTGCTGGACGTGCTCTGAATACAGTATCAAAGGTAGAAACTATCACATCAAATTTCAGACAATATCTATCCACTGCTCTAGACAGTAATAGAACTGACATTGAACAAGTAGAAGATGTCCTACACGAGCTTGACGGATCTACCTATTTGTTGGACTCTGTTTACAGTATTTCGGATGAACCAAAGCAGCTGAAATGGGGACCAAAACTTCGAAGGGCAGTAAACATCCTTGACCGAACAGCTTCTCTTCAAACGCATAAGGTGAGGTAACTACTCATTCACACATTGGATTGATTTTTAAAACCTTTCTAACTAGTTATGTATCTAGATTGCATTGATGCTTGCTGTCCCTTTTGCAGAGCAAACAAAGAGCGAGCCAGCACTTTCCACGGAAGTACGCGATGATTGGATTCTGAGCGTTACAAATGTTACACCACTTTTTTCAAAGTTTACAGCAGGGCTGGGGTCTTTCACATCAACCACTCACTTGCGTATTTTCAGCGGTGGTATGGATACTTCAAACTATGCGTCCGATGGACAATTTGCTCTTTCCTGGTTGAGCGGAGAACAAGTAGGTGGAAATTCACCGTATATTGGGGAAACGATGGTTCTCTTTCATTCTGTACCTCACATGCCACCAGGCGTCAACAATAGAAAACGGCATGTCGGGAATGATGTCGTGCATATAATATTCTACGACAACTCAAGTTGCAGCCCTACTATCAATCAATGTGATTATAATAATATAATCAGCGGCGAGTTTTGTTTTGTCACCATATTTGTCACGCCAGTCTGTGCCGATAAATTTGTCAAGGTTACTTTGACGATCAGAGAAGACTTATCAGAAGAGATTAAGAAATCTCTTGACTATTTATCAAGTTCTGTCATCATTCCTTTCGATGCTTCTCCTGTTTATACCAGAGAACTCGCAATTAGGGCTGACATTGCATGCCGTTCTCTAATTCAAGATAGGTTAGGGCTAGTTTCAAATTGGCAAGAAAGGCTCCAGCAAATACAAAGTCTTGATCGATATACGATGAGTGCAGCATAGCTGATACTTTTAATTGCGTTTTTTGTGTTTTCGTCGTCATTGCATCATTGCTGGGTGGGTAGCGTCGGTAGAGTCAAAAATAATACAATAAATATAAAGTTAGTACACCTACTTTCCTACTCTTAGCTACCTACTCTTTACGCTTGCACCACCATGCACTATTTAAACAACATAATCAATCTTACAGAAAGAAGAAAGCATTGAAATGAGAAGATGGACATTGTTGTTAGTGACTGCTTCATGTGTTGGATGTAATGCATTTGCTCCTTTGAGTTTAAGATCGGCATTTTCCTCATCACTTATGATTCCTTCAAAAAACGTTCCAATAAGTAGAGCGTGTGCCGTGTTAAAACTATCAAAGGGAAATAATTCGGATTCTACAACTTATGCTGATAATTTGGAGCAAGATGATTTGAGTTCTTATGATAAAGGACTTGGTCTGTTAGTATTATTGACAGTGCCTTTATCATGGGGAACCTATGCCCCCATAGTAAAAAGTATTTACGAGATGGAAGTACCAATTCCTGGACTTCTATTCAGCGCCGGGTATTATCTCATCGCGGCAATCACGTTATCTCTTTTGGCGTTATCATCTTCCGAGCATGGAAATGAAAAGTCTGAAAATCGTGGTAATTTTATTTCGACAACTGAATCTTCAAAGCAGTCAACGTCATCACAGCTACTTGGTGGCTTTGAATTAGGTTCTTATTTGTTCATAGGGAATTGTCTGCAGGTGGTCGGTCTTAAAGAAGTCCCGGCTGATCGAGCTGCATTTCTTGTGCAGTTGACAACTATATTTGTTCCAATTGTATCTGCAACCTTTGCTGGTAACTTCAATGCGGTGCCCATTCCTACTTGGTTCGCTTGTATTATTGCATTCTTAGGTGTGATCATTATGGGATTGGATTCTCCAAAGACCAATGATCTTTCCCTCTTATCCATCTCGAACGATCTATTCCGAAATGGATTCTCCTTCTCGGCTTCTGATTTTCTCATAGTTCTTGCCGCTTTTGCATACACGATGCATGTCGTTCGGTTGAGTACATACGCTAAATACACATCTCCATTAGGATTGGCTGCATCTAAGGCTACAGTTGAAGCAGGACTTAGTATAGGACTCGTAGCAGCCTTGCTGAATGTTGGAACTACAAATGTTGATTTTTTGAATGAGCTATCTTCTGATGTACACACTTACTTTTCCGTTATTCAAAGTCAAATAACATCTGGAAGTTTCCCTCCAGCAGGTTCGGATAAGGCAATTGTTGCTGTATTTTGGACCGCATGGGTGACTTGCGCATATACAATATATGCTCAAAGCTATGGTCAACGGCGTGTCAGTGCCACAGATGCTAATTTGATATATTCTGTCCAGCCAGTATTTTCTGCATTGTTCGCTTGGGCCCTACTTGGTGAACAACTTGATATCTTTGGATATATTGGTGCCTTTCTGATTGGATTGGCTGTTTGGATAGTGGCTAGTTTGCCCGAGGATTCACCGGTAAACAAATTATGAGTGCTTCACTTATAACGATGATTTTATTTGTTATCGTTATGAATCTGAGTTTTGAACGATATTTTTTGAAACATAAAACACGATTGAATTATAATAGAGATGGTTCACATCTTTTTATTTAGAAAATAGATTGTGATTTTAAATGTAGTCCTACATAACTCAAGTCAAATGAGTGCCATGTGTGACGATTACAGTATTTCTTCTTGTCGTTCTTCTTTTGGTGGAGGATATGTACCTGCGCGAATCATTTCCCATGCTCCTTCTTTACCAATAAGAATAGTATTTTCAGCATCTCTACATTGAATTAATTCACATTTGATATTCCCGTTCTTCTCAGTTACCTCTCGAATGACTTCATAGGCTTCCTCCAAAGACCCCATTTTATCCGTGTTCACTTTCACTTTGACACAAGTATGAGCCTGAAGTAATTCACGCAGACTATTACCATGTGAATCAGCCACACCCTTTCCTCCAATTCTTAATAATGGTTTCTTTATATATCTCCATGCCTTTTCAGCCTCGTCATCAGCATTATTCATCTTCAACCTACTTATTTGGTTTAGACGGTTGTTCTGAAAGTTTTGCAGAGATGGAGCGAAACCATTACAAACTGTAACAGCTATGGTAATAAGAAGAATGCTGTGCGATGTACACTTCATGTAATTTATGCTGTGTAGTCAAAATGAGAGCAACGAAAGACAATGAACAATTCAACTCTCTCTGATACTCTGATGTAAAGACATGCTGTTTTTGGGTTTTGGTTGGTTTGTAGAAGAGATCAGCAATGAGAAAAAACGATAATGTTAGTAATGTCTCTACCAACATTTTTTATTCAAATCATACTCCATACTCCTCCTTTATTTCCACTATGCGATTGCTAATTATCTGGACCATCTACTGTGCGACCTCGTATGCATTATCTATGAATATTTCACGTACAGCACTTATTACAGGTTCAACGGATGGAAGAATCTTGCTGCGAAAGGATACAACGTCATTATACACGGGCGAAATCGACAAAGAATTTCAAATGCCGTTGAGAAAGTAAAGGCATTTACAAATATTTCATCGGGTCGACTTTTTACTGTTGAGGCTGATCTGTCGACAGTGCATGGTTGCAAACAACTGATTTATTCAACGCAAGAATTACTTCAGAAAAATGGGTTGTCTCTTGATGTTTTGATGAACAACGCAGGAGTTTTTGAAGAGAAGTACACTCTAACGGAAAATAATCTGGAAATGACATTTGCAGTAAATGTGATGGCACCTTTTGTAATTACATCTGGATTACTTCCAACATTATTGGATAATACGAGACAAAGTCGAATTGTAATAGCTTCTTCCATTAGCCAATGTAGATCCATCGATAATTGGGATGATTTACAATTCCATCATAGAGCGTACTCATCGCATCGTTCCTATTCTGAAAGCAAACTATTTGATGCCATGTTGGCGGCAGAGTTTGCTACGAGGCTTACCAAGGCTGGGTATGGAACTTCGAACATTACTTGTAATTCCTTAGATCCTGGAACGGTGAACACAAAAATGTTATTTGCTGGTTGGGGACCATGTGGGATCGACGTCGACTCCGCTTTGGATGAAACCTGGTTATGTACCAGTGAAGACGTGAATGATGTGACTGGGACATATTTTTGTTGGAGGAGTCCTTCGAAATCGGCGGATCGTTACAAGGAAACCGAACGGCAAAAGATATGGAACGTACTTTCAGAAATTGATCCAGATTCTTTAAAAATGTGGGATCTGTGATTGATTCATCAAGATGCTTTTCATCATAAAAAGTCACTCTGTTCAAGATCTCCATAAGAGAGATGAACCCTGACAAAAAACAAAGTATGTTTTCATGTATTTTCTTTAAATACAAGTTGCGCTCATTATATTCTATACTACAAAACGTTGTACTGAAACAGAAGATAATACAGCATTTTTAAATGGCTGTATGCGATGATAACCATGAATTCACAAGCTCGTACGTCAAGAACATAATAGCTGAGTTCGGAACAACTTTCGCTAGATGAACTCCCATCCCCGCATAAAGTCCACGACATCCTTCTTCCTTTGCAACCAATCCAATCGTTTGCCACATGTGTTTATATTTGAATATACCATCCCTGGCTTGTTCACGCAATCGAGTCCTTGCTACCTCATGGGGGTAAGTGATGATGGATGCGGCACCCTTGGCGAATGCAGCAGAAAAGAAATAAGTTTTCTTGGAGAGCTTCTGAGTAGGCGGGAGACCCATAGCCGCTCTTTTCTCATTTTCAATTCCCAAAAGACGCGTTTTCAACTTTTCATATAATAAGAACTGAATGGCGCCTTCTGTACATCCCCAATAGCTTGCACTTAGACCCTTGTAGAATCCACCAATACCTTCTTCCTTCATGATTGTGCTAATCGCATCGCCGTAGTTTAAGTATGCTTTTTGACCCGCAGTGGAATCTGCAAGAAGCTGAAATCTTGTTTTTACCATCCAAATGGGATTCGTAAGAGTATTACTCGCTATACCCGCAGCAAAGCCGGATACGAGTGCATTTCCTACACTTCCCTCAGGGAGAATCGTTTTTCCTAGAAATTCCTTAGCTTGCTGGTAAGAATAAAAGTAAATGGATCTTGCAGGAATAATTCCAATCAGGGTTGGTTTTAACCCTTTGTAAAAACCGAGAATGCCATTTTTAGCAAAAATACGCTGAGCAACAACAATAGGATGCCCTGCAGCCGTTGCCAGTTCTCCATGCGCTGCTTTTGATACAGTTGAAGATTGCAATTGTGTTTTAATTACTTCAAGAGGATTTGTTATACATGACGCAATAGTTCCAGCGACACCACCCGACAAAAGGCTGAGACAGTTTAAAGTAGCGGGGGGCATTGTAAGAAATCACCCAAACATCTAAAAAACAATACCAATTCAAGATTTTAAACTTACTTGAGAATTTGCATCTGCGCCCCTGGCATAGTTTTTGTAGGTTTTACTGTAGAAACAACAGCGCCTCCTCTTGATTTCACATATAAACTATTGGATCGTCTACGAGAAGGATCATTTGATGAAATACCAATAGGTACCCGTGGAGCAGATATAGCGTTCACAAAAGCTTTCCATTGAAAGCAGAGAGAAATCGAGATGATTAATCTAGAAGTAAGCCTCATGGTTCTCAAGATGCAGAATTATCGTTTGAAGTGGGCACGAAACGAAATTGATGGTTCTTGATTCAATTAGATTCAATAATGTGACGAACTCGAAACTCGAAAACTCAAAATTTGCTTGGTGCTGAAGAAAGATGATCACATCTCCCAACCTGACGAGGCTTAGTTACCGATTACCAATATTCAAAAGGGATAATGCAAGGAGATCGATAAGCCTTCCACATCAATAAAATCAACTACCAACACCAACTACCAAATACCAAATACCGATGTGTAATTAATTGTGTACCGTAGATAGACAGATAGATAAATAAATAGCTATTTATCTTGTACTCACACTGTTACATCAAGTAGAATAATAGTCACAGTTGCTTCATTTTCTCAATTGTTGAATTGACTCATGTCACAACAATCAAAGCAAAAACGTGCCAGAACATCTACAACACCTACGGGCGTTCTTCCAAGTGCAGGGTTCCTCTTAACATGCGATCCAGCGACAAAGCAATTCATACGGCATTTGGATGAGAAGAAAACGGCTGAAAAGAAATTCATTATCGAAGATTTAGACTCTACACATTTGTTAGTCAAGGAAAAGGCACGAGATGAAATATTACGAAAGGTTGAGGAATGGATGGATTCCAATGTCTTTAGTAACATTGAACGAGTGGGAGAGAATCTAGAAACCTAACATAGAGTCTTGTCGTGAGATTTTTTTATGGCTGAGAGCATGAGTAGTCTTTTATTGATTCAAAGTATCGCTACAAAATTATAAGAATAAAAAGGGGGTATTTTTTAAATGTAAGGATACAAGACTGTAGGATTCAGAAAATAAAAATTGTAAATACATAGTTTTTGAAACATTCATTTCTATCTTTTTATAAGTAAAACACATACGCATATCCCCAAATGATTCTGAGTTCAATCGTTACAAACGAATGGAATCCACAATTTTTTCAAAGCTTTCCTCAGAAAGTGATTGTTTGATCCATTTGATCCACCTTTTCCATTGAGTTGGTGTAGCACATCCCCATAGAGCATGATTGAACGATAATACCCTCGATACTCCATACTCGAACTGATCATCGAGTATGTAGTTAGCATGTTGTACAAAGAACTTGAAATCATCCTCGTCATCGACGAGAATGGATAGTATCTCCTCTACCATTAGCTGTTTCATATTTACATGATTCATTTTCATTTCGACTACTCTAGACATGGTGATTGCTTCTTTTTCTAACAAGTATTTGTCATGGATCGCCTTGAATTGTAAGAATGACTCCTTAATCATATCAACATCTCCAGTTTGTGTCGTCTCTTCCAAATGATTCTTAGCATCGACAAGATCTTGACAATCTTGTCGCAAGTTATTTTTCTGAATGATACCATCAAAATACTCGTCCAAAATGGAAAACATCCCTCTCGGTGATTTGCCATCACTTGTACCTTCCTCTAGCCGTTTGTAAATCGAAGACCACCTCATGAGGCGATTGTATGCCTCTGCTGCCCCATCTAAGTCATTATTGTTTAAATATTGAGTAATACCATCCGTACATCCTCTCATCACATGATATCCATTTCTCATGATTGCAAATGCTGCAACATCATTTCTTGGCCTTGGTGATGGGTACGGTGAAGAGATGACTGTGGCTGGGGTATGCAATTCATGACTGTTTTTAGTGGGTGATATCTCGGTGGATATTGTAAGAGTCGGACTACTTTTGCAATTTCCCATGGTTAATGATCTACTGTGTAGTAGAGAGAGAGAGAGAGATTCCTCTAATTTAGGTAGGCTAATTAGATTCCAAAATGGCAGATATTACAGCTGGATTCGTGTGTAGAAAAGGGCTTTAGTCGGAGTATCGGATCGAAAAAAAATTCAAAACAAACGACACATCATTGTCGGTTGCAACTTCGTATTTTGAGCGCGAAAAATATTGTGTGGTGCGTGGCGTGCGTACAGGCTTCTCAAAACCTCATTTTTCGGCGACGGACGACGGATTTCATTCATTCTCATTCCCTCACCATATCTTTGATTCCGTACACTGACCAGACATCCTAGTACAAACCATGTTTTCTCGTTCCGTATCCCGTGTTGCCAATATGGCTCGTAGTCGTGGAGCTCGTTCCATGAGCAGTGTAGCCTCAAAAGCCGTTGCAGCTCCTCTTTTTGCCAAAGCTTCGCTCGCTATGGCCGCATTTGCCGTTGGATCCACCTATGTCGCCACGAACGCATCTAAGTGTGATGCTCTTCCTGTTTACGGGATTCCTGGAACAAATCAGGAGCGTACTTTCTTAGCAGTGAAACCAGACGGTGTACAGAGAGGTTTGGTCGGAGATATTATTGCGAGATTTGAGAAGCGAGGATATAAACTAGTTGGTCTAAAGCTTGTTTGGCCGACGAAGGAAATGGCCGAAGCTCACTACGCTGACCTATCGAAGAAACCATTCTTTCCTGGACTAGTTAATTTTTTCTCAAGTGGTCCAATCGTATGTATGTGCTGGGAGGGGAAAGATATCATCCGACAGGGAAGGCAGATGCTTGGAGAGACTCAACCTCTTGCCTCCAAACCTGGATCCATCCGTGGAGATTTTTCTATTGATCTCGGAAGAAACATCTGTCATGGATCCGACAGTCCTGAAGCAGCGGCTCATGAACTTCAAATGTGGTTCCCTGAAGGAGTGAATGATTGGAGCAAGGCTGTTGATTCTTGGGTTTATGAGTAAAAACATTCAATTGATGTTTCGTGTTTATCCTTTCTTTCATTACAGATTGAAACTTTTAAATTAAATCGAAAATGTTGGATTTACATTTTATATTGAATCAATCTAAATTATATGGATCCTATATTGAATTTAGTGTGATATAGTCATGAACCATTCATTATTCTTCATCAAAACTCAATACCAGGCGATGGAAACTTTCGAACAGTGATGGTTAGTGCCATGAGCAATGATGGATTGGAGGTAGATGCATTCCCAACATGCACCTTCATATCACTAAAACTGAGGAAGGTCCCATCAAGTTCAAATACCAAATCATTGAAGAAATTACTAATGACGTTTGTCAGCTCTGATGCAACCAAGCTCATGTTCCTACTACTATCATCAGAGTTAATCGCATGAGAAACGTCGATTCTAGCCTTCTGCATAGATCCACGTTGCAATTCACATTTATACAATTCGCCCATCATCTTTCCATAAAATACAACTACACCAGTTTCAACTTGAATCTCCACATTATCTTTCAAGAACTCGATTTTTTCTCCATTCTTCAATACGGGTGCTTGTTTCAAGAGAAGTGGATGTGTGACAAAATTTCCAAAATCTTGAGCATTAAGGGATACCATAGCCTTTCCTATGGCAGGTTCCACTAAAATCAGTTTTCGTTTCGAGAGAACACTGTTCATGTCCAACTGACACCGATCAACATTTGCTTCAATATATCTACAAGTTAACCCAAGTGGACTTGCCCAATCTTTTCCTTTGACTGAAACAGGTCCAATAGCACTCTTCAGTAGATTCCCTACAGAGGATTGAACGTCGCATTTTACACCGGAATGTTTCTTCAACCTTAGTTTCAAAGCTACAACTGCCATTTGTGAAATTAGAGTTGATGTGACTCCAGTTGATGGATTTTTCGTTGACATGAGTGTTGTCATTTTGTTTGTGACAGTTTTGTATGCATGCATGGAGTTACGACTGTGACGATGATAGTTATGAGAAATGACAGGTGTATTTATCAATGCTTGAGTTGGACGAGTAGTAATCAATGCTGCAGTGATGAAGACAGTTATTATGAACATTAGGTTTGAAACATTCAGATTCATGGCTCTCATTATCCACTGCTATTCTTCAAATCGTCTTTAGTTGATTGGTTGCATCCAGTAACTACTTATACATATGCAGTCTGAGTAGGTGTTGTTTGAGGTTAGAGTGTGTACAGTAGTTTGTTTGTATTCCACTGTACTGACCTTCTTAACTTCAACATTATGTACGTAAGTACACGAAATATTTGTTGCAAATCTTTCAACGGAAGAATGAATCCAAATGGTTCCCTACTCCCTACGATAACTTCATTTCAATGTATCACCATTGGTAACAAATCCAAATGAATTCCGCTCCACCGACACAACCTGCCCCTTCATATTCTCCTCCTGAGAATGAGTTGGTACGTTTTGTTAAAAGTGACCAAGACTACGAAACAGTGATGGGAAGGCCCCTTTCTTTAACTCTCTATCTCGAGTATCGAGTAGGCAGAGAACAGTTCTCAAAACATTTTACAAGATTCAATCATCACGTTCGAAATCTCTCACCACATTCTCTTTTTTGTGTGATACATCTTTCAACAGAGATACTATGAAGGCCTCTTTCATAATGCAGATGTTAATCAAAGCGGTGAAATCAACGGTAGAGACTCCGTTGCCTTTCTTTCAAAGTCAAAACTACCTCTGGATTTACTGAAAAATATCTGGGCCATGGTGGATCAAAACCCCAAAACAAATACTCTAGATAAAAAGAAATTCTTCGCTGCAGTTCGTCTCATTCAATTGTTTCAGAATGGACAAAAAGCCACCGGGCCCATGCTACAGTGTGCTGATCCTAATGTCGTCATGAGACCACCGTTCTTTGAAGGTGTTACGGGTCCAATGCCTCCGCCATTTGCGAATGCACCCAGCAGTGTATCTCCTGTTTCACAAACGACAGGGGGGAATATCAGTGTACCGCCTTCTCCGCAGAGAGATGGGATGGGTGCAGGTGTGTCCATGACTGGGATGATGGCACCCGCTTCGTCCATGACACAACCACCGCCGCAGCAACCACCACAACCACAAGTCACGAATGCTATTGGTGCGACCACTGCATTGACTCAGGATCCCTATATGATGCTACCAGGTGAACAAGTAAGATATGAAAGTATCTTCCCTCAGTATGAAAATGATGGATTTGTGCAGGGTCCAGAAGCAGTAGCGTTGTTTACAAAGTCTGGATTGAGCAACGAGGTCTTACGTGATATTTGGAACGTTGTGGATGATCCGATTGATAATCAGCTTTCCAAAATAGAATTTGCAATTGCTATGCACATGATTGTTTGTGTTTCAAAAAAGAATTTGCCAGTGCCGCCTTCACTTCCGCCCTCGTTGAAACTTTTGAAAGAAAGAGAAGATGCTTCTTCCATGGGAGCGAGTCAAAGAAATGTGGGTGGATTCAGTTCTAGTATGACGTCAAATACAGCGGCTCCACCTTCGCCTCCTACTCCACAGCGAGTCACAATGTCAGCTGTACCACCGGCAATGTTGTCACCTCAAGTCTCGGTTGGATCAGGTATGAATTACAACAATATGGCAGCTTTGCACCATATGCCTGATATGAATCAAGCTACAGGGGGTTACAACACGGCCAATCTTGAAAACGAACGTGTTTCAATTACAGATGCATTTTCTAATTTACCAGCCCCAGGTGCCGCTAGTGTCAAATCATTTGATAGTGCTGCATCTGCGTCATCTAATAAATCTCCAACGGCTGTTCCTAATTCTATGAAAGGCACTAGTAACGTCTCGAATTATCGCTCTGCCGAAGAAGAATTACAAAAAGTTCAATCTGTTTTACAAAAGCTCCAGGCTGAAAATGTTTCTCTCAAGGCCCAACTTGGGCAATATTCGGATGAAGAAAAAAGTGTGCGCAATGAAATAACTAGAACCGTTGCAGAAATTGGAGCATTGTCGCAAGAACTCACAAGCCTTCGTTCACACGTTGTTGCTTCAAAGGCATCTCTGATTGAAGCTAGTGCAGAGCTGAAGGCCTTGATTGAAAAAAGGGAGTAAGTCACTGTTTTTTTTGTAAAATAAGTGATTTGAACTTTATAACTAATTACAACTATGTTTCTTCTTTTTTCACGATCAAACCAAACACAGCCTTTTGAAATCACTTGTTGGTGAAACTGTCGCCATGATAGATGCCTTGGATATGGGTAAGGAGTCTATAAGCCAAGCACATGTCGCCGCCATGGAAAATAAAGCCAAACTCAAAGAACAAATCTCTCAAGCGCCTTCGCAGAACGCCCATCTTTTCGGATACTCAGATATGGATGGTTTGTCGGTAGGAACAGGTAGTGTTCACTCAACGCAACTGTCTGCTCAAAACGTATCTTCTTCTGTAGCGACGCCTCAGAGAGCGCAAGTGAATCATATTGACGGACTTTATTATAGTGCTCCTCCAACATATGCGCCTCCAAATCACGCACCTCCAGCCCCGCCACCAACGATCAAAGAACCTTCTCCAGAGGCATTACAACAACTTCATCGAATGAAGCAAGAAGCTGAGCACGCAGAGAAACAATTGCAATCAGCAAAAGATTACGCACAAGCGATATCATTACAGTTTGAAGATGTGAAATCGGAAGCTGAAAGATTGACTCAAGAGGCTGAGGAAAAGATGAAAGAAGCCCAAAAGAAGAAGGGAAAATTTAGGGGTGGGAATAAAAAAGCTGCGAAGAAAGAAGCAGAAGATGCGCAACAGAAAGCCATGTTCAAAGGGGATGAAGTTCAACAGTTACAATACAGACTTCAACAAGCTGAGGATCAAATTGCTCAACTGAAACATAAAGCTGAAACCATGAGGTCTAATGCTGACTCTTTTGAAATGGAGCTTGCAAATCAAGTAACACAAGCACAATCCCAATCGTCAGTGCCCACTGAGACATTTTCTACTGGTTATGGAACTCAAAGCTATTCAGTCGCATCTGTAGATCCGTTCAACCCTTATTCAAATGTTGGTGTATCACCAAGTCAACCAAGTCATAATAGACAATATTCAGAACCTGGTATGGGGTATGGTGGTAACCCATCCACTCCTTCGAGGCCAGCGTCAAAACAATTTGATGATACATCTAGTCTGGCGCACTCAAGTATTTATGATCAATACAACGAATCTGGTTCTTTTAGTTTTGACCAACATGGGCTTTCTATAGCCGATTCTACAAGTTACGCAGATCTTACCGCAACTGGCTCTGAAGACGTGTACGCAAATCAAACACACACCCAGTATAGTTTGATGGGTGGAACTGCTGGCAGCTTGGGTTCCATATCTAGATCTCATGGTGGCTACGGTAGTGACACTGGCTATCAAAGTATCCATTCAACTGGTGTTTCACAATCTGGACCGAATGCTCTGATGGGATCTCATACATTGCCCCCAAGCGATAATAGTGTTGGGGGATCGTTAAGTTACACTGACGCTTCAGCATCAGTTCATCATGATAGTGGATGGAGCTACGGCGGCAGTGTTGGGAAACCTCCATCTCCTGTACCCGAGAATAGTGCCGTACTCGAGCCGAAAAGCTTCGTAGTCGATCATCTTCCACGCAATGAATACACCAATCATTCAGGTTACGATACATCATCTAGCATCCAAGGTTCTGTGAGTAGAGCAGGGACAATAACCAGTGTATCTGAACATAGAACTGAATCCTTTAAGCAACCCGAAGACAGTTCTAGTATGCCTTCACCGGATGAATTGCCTCAACAAAATATGAATGGGATGAATTTGGAAACATCATCACCCCCAGAACCGATTGCGTCCACTGTTGATTATTATTCTCAGCCAAATAATACTAATGGATCCAATGATGTCAAAACACCGGCGACGACCGCCACTACCACCGAAACTGCAAATTATGGAATTCCATCGCCCACGACATCTAATGACGATTACATGAATTCATTTTTCCAATATTAATTGGCCATTTGCCCAATTAGACCATTTACATACGATATAATTAGATTTATTTTGCTAGTCTAGCCTTAATATAAGTCGTTGTAAATCTATTTAATATGGGCAAAGCGACATTATTCCAAAGATCTTTGATTCTGGTTTGGTCATCATGTATGGCGGGAACAGGTGAAGATGATATTAATGGTCGTCTATGATTTATAGAAGAAGAGTACTCCCACATCCAACTCTTGTACATGTCAAGTCTTTCTGTTTTGGACATTTCTCTTCTAACCAATTCATCTGTGATTTTTATAAAAGCAGGATCCATTAACTCATTGATGATTTGGGAAACGTGAAAGTCAATACCAGATGAATGGATATCACTAAAACCGAGAGCATCGAGTCCTTGATCAATGATCGGATGAACCAATGACATGCTATTTGATCTTAACGCCGCTGAATAAAGCACAGTTAGAACGCTATTCCAAGACAAAGAAGACTCGCCAAAACTGGGAAAACATTTCTTCACGATTTCACGATCCAAATGATTTCCAAGGCGTTGTTTCCAGGTCCAAATATATCTATTCAACATATCGATGTCGCATGCCATACCGCCGTATTGTCGTCGTAATATTAAACTCTTAAATATCAACGACCAATATTCGTCAATGTTATTATCAAAATGCATACATTGAACATCATGTAGACCAAAAGTAGGAACGTCTACGTCATCATTTATACTCAATTCATCTCTCCAGGGCACAGAACAAATTTCAAACACTATGGTCATTAATTTCTTCACCAATCCATGCGAGGGTATATAATCTTTCGAGCTTGCAATCATAGTCCAAACGAACAATGGAATGTCAGGATGTAAAAATCCATCCTCTAAGCATACTATTGGCATTCGCCGAATAAAATCACCGAATGATTTGTCTGCTAATTCCATGGCTACTCGTACAGATGGCATGGGACGTCGTCTTCGGATTGATTTTTGAAGTATAGACTTCAAAACCGAGACAGAAAACTTGCTATGTATTCTTACGAGAGGTTTCCATTCCACACGCGATGCTATCGCGGAGGACACAGTCAGTTCTATATCTGGATTGTCACCGTGTCCTTTTATTAGAACAGAAGATGACCATTTACAGTTATTGATGTTTACATCCATTGGAACTTTGTCCGAATCATACCATTTCAAACTTCCCTCTTCATTTTCTAGGTGAATTCTTTGTCTTTTCAAAGCAGTCTTTTTGTACATTTTCTTAGCATTTTCATTCATAGCTAAAAACGCGTTTTTGCGTTTCGGGTATGTCTCTGATTGCTTCCCGTCTGGTGTTGATTCTTCGTTTTGATGTTTTTCATTTACCGACTGTAATAATTTGGGTGTAATATCATCAGTCTTTTGTGGCTTTTGTACACTCTCTTGTCTCAGTGAGCTATCACTTTCATCACCGATGACACATTTATCCAAATGAGCATTGATGTTGGCATGATGAATATGTCGATGACAGCAGGGGCATTCTATGAACGTTTTAGCAGTACCAGTAGTAGCATTTGCCTTCTTTTTTGTTTGGCTCATCAGAAGTACGCTAAACGCATTTTGACATGATTTCTTTTCTGACATTTTAAAAGATCATGAGTTATCGATTACTCAGTGCTGATTCCTGCACTTTGTAGTAGTGAGATTTGAGTATGAGAGGTGAGAGAGGTGAAGCACGTAGCATTTCTCATACGAGTAAGACCCTTTCTGTCAGTGCTAATTTTTGCTAATTAATTTTTGCTTAATTTTC
>Ga0213868_10000821_pt1 | contig 30158 bp, 30 predicted proteins | sample PICome_9_FD_160087 | JGI IMG/M metagenome (GOLD analysis project Ga0213868, IMG submission 160087) | Coastal seawater microbial communities near Pivers Island, North Carolina, United States - PICO127 | ecosystem: Environmental > Aquatic > Marine > Coastal | place: USA: North Carolina... | reverse complement strand
TTTCAAATAGATCTCGCCCATGTATAGAATTTCAAATGAAAAGGTGCTCAGCTCCATGCGTTCAGAAAATATCCAAAGTTGATTATTTTGAGGATGTAGCAAGTGCTAAATCTTATTTATCATCATCAGATTCACAAACAATAACTAGACTAAACTCTGAGATACAAAAAGCTTCAGAAAATCTTAAATTTGAAAAGGCTGCTGATATTAGAGATAGGCTCAAAAGATTAGAATTACTTAGAGAAGAGCAATCAGTTGTTACTCTTTCAAAAGATACAGATATTTTTTCTGTTTATGCAGAAGATGATTATTTAGGTATATCTATTATTGTAGTCAGGAGAGGAAAAATTAGAGGAACAAAAACTCATCTTGTTAAGAGGGCTTACTACAATTCAATAGAAGATGTTTACCAGTCAGCAATTTTAAATTTTTACGATAATCAGATAGATATACCTAATAAAATTTTATGCACCAGTCCGCTGGATACAAAAGACCTAATTAAAAAAGTAGTTAAGAAAAAATTTAATATCAAAGTCAATATCACTCACTCACCATCAAGAGCTATAAGATCAATTTATAGTCTATGCAAAATTAACGCAAAACAAGTAATACACAATCATTTAAGTAAAGAGGATAGATATAATTTTGCTTTTAAAGAATTGCAAACTGTCATGGGCCTTGAGATACCTATCAAGAGAATTGAAGCCTACGATGTTAGCCATATTTCTGGAGATCATGCGGTTGCGTCTTGTATCGTTTTTTCAAACTCTGGGCCTAGTAATAAAGATTATCGATTATTTAATATTCCAAGAGAATTATCTGGCAATGATGTTGTTTCTCTAAGGCATGTTATGGAAAGAAGGATTAAATACTATAAAGATAAAGAGACCAGACCAGATATAATTCTTATTGATGGAGGCAGAACTCAATTGAAATTTGCTGCATCTGTTATCAATGCTTCTAAGCATAAAGATATAAAGGTAATTTCAATTGTAAAGGGATCAGATAGAGTTCGTGCTACTGAAACAATAATATCTGAAGAGGGCATTATAGAATTTGATAAATATTCAAAAGCATTTCTTTTGCTTCAAGAAGCAAGAGATGAGTCCCATAGATTTGCAATCTTAGCCCAAAGAAAGAAAAAAAGAGGAGGTATTAAAAAATCTAAACTCGATAAAATTGATGGAATAGGGGAGGTTATTAAAAAAAGGTTATTATCAAAATATAAAAGCATAAAAATGATAAAGACAGTAAATATAGATGATTTAATGACTGTGAAGGGTATTAATGTCAAAATAGCAAAGCTTATAAAAGAAAAACTTTAAAAATAATGACTGCATTTATTAATTTACTTACATTTTCAAGAATATTCCTTGCTGCAATTATTTTTCTTTTATTAACGTCATCTAATGGTTACCTAATGGCTTTAGTTCTGTTTTTTATAGCAGGCATTACAGATTATTTTGATGGATATTTAGCAAGAAAATATAATGCGGTTTCTCAACTTGGTGAAATCCTTGATCCTATAGCTGATAAAATTTTAATTCTTTTTTTATTATTTGGATTGGCTATAAACCTCTCAAGTTACTTAATAGGTTTTATTGGCGCATTAATTATTACAAGAGAAATTTGGGTGGGTGCTCTTAGAGATATGAACGCAAGAAATGGAAAAAGTGATGCTACCAAAGTTACTTTTCTTGCAAAAATAAAAACTTCAATTCAACTCTTTACAATTTCTATTTATCTATCAGGCCTTGCCATAAATAATATGTTGTTATTAGTTATTGGTGATATTTTTTTATTTATCTCGCTCTTTATAACTCTATATACAGGTTTCTTATACACACTGAATTCACTTAGGTCTAATGAATTTTAAAAAGAGTGATTACAAAATTTGCATAGTTGGTTTGGGTTATGTTGGCTTGCCTTTAGCTGCAAGATTTTCATTAAAAGGGTTTGATGTCATTGGTTTTGATATTAATAAGACAAGAATCGAAGAACTCAGAAATAATGTGGATCATAATAATGATATTGAATTAGAACATTTAAAAGTATTTAATCTAAATTCTCAGATATCTTCGGATTCATTAGATATAAAAGATTGCAACATTTTTATCGTTACAGTACCAACACCAATAAACAAAGATAAAACTCCTAATTTACAACCAGTCATTAATTCAAGTAAGTTAATAGGAAGTTTTATGAAGAAGGGCTCTATAGTGATATATGAATCCACAGTCTATCCAGGTGTAACAGATGATATATGTATGCCAGTGCTTGAGAGAGAGTCTAATTTTGTTTTTAATAAAGATTTTTCAACTGGCTATAGTCCTGAAAGAATAGTTCCGGGAGATAAAGTTAATACCATTGAAAAGATAAAAAAAGTTGTTTCAGCTTCCAACCCAAATGCCTTGAGTGTAATTTCTTTTTTGTACTCATCAATCATAGATGCTGGGATACACAAAGCATCTTCAATAAGGGTTGCTGAAGCATCGAAGGTAACTGAAAATATTCAAAGGGATGTAAATATTGCCTTAATTAATGAGATGCATCAGTTATATTCTTCTCTTGGAATATCTACAAATGATGTAATTGAGGCAGCTTCAACAAAATGGAATTTTATGAAGCTAACTCCAGGTTTAGTAGGAGGGCACTGCATTAGTATTGATCCCTATTATTTAATGCATAAATCTAAAATATCAGGATATAGTCCCAATATAATGCTAACCTCAAGAAAGGTTAATGAAAAAATGGGAGACTGGGTAGTAGGAAATTTTTTAGATTTTTCTAAAAATCAAAAAATAAATTTAGAATCAACTACTGTTACAATCATGGGTTATACATTTAAAGAAAATTGTAGCGACATCAGAAATACCAAAGTTCATGACTTGGCACTTTCTTTAATAAATAATGGTGTAAGTATAAATATTTGGGATCCTTTTTTAACAGAAGAAACACAAGAAGAGTTGAACAAAAACAATATAAAATGCTATACAGAAGATCCTAATGATATTGAGCTTGCATTTATTTGTGTCTATCATAAGCAAGTCTTAAAATTTTTACAGACTTACAATGGAATTATTTATGACTTTAAAAAATTAAATCTAAGTATATGAAAATAGTTATTGTAAGTGGCGGTTTTGATCCCATTCACTCCGGGCACATTGAATATTTTAATAATGCCAAAGCATTGGGTGATAAACTCATCGTTGCTTTAAATAGTGATAATTGGCTTATTAATAAAAAAGGTAAATTTTTTATGCCTTCTGAAGAGCGAAAAGCGATCATAGAAAATCTATCCGCAGTGGATTCTGTAATAAACTTTGAAGATGATGATATTGGAAGTGCTACCAATGCTTTAATTAAAGTTAAAGAAATGCATCCTAATGATACTATTATTTTTGCAAATGGAGGAGATAGGAACAAAGGTAATATCCCTGAAATGTCTGTTAATGGTATTGAATTCCAATTTAGTGTCGGGGGTAACGAAAAAATAAATTCGTCATCATGGATATTAAAAAAATGGCAGTATTACCATGAAGAAAGATTGTGGGGATCTTTTTATAATTTATTTGAAGACGAGCAGGTCAAAGTAAAAGAACTAATTGTGGATCCAGGCAAAGGAATGAGTTTTCAAAAACACTTCAAAAGACATGAAATCTGGATGGTAAGCAAGGGATCTTGTGTTGTCAATTTCAGTAAAGATAGTCCTGATAATAAGCAAAATATTAGGTTAAATAAATTTGATCATTATCTTGTTCCTCTTGGAGAATGGCACCAAATAACTAATCCCTTTGATAAAACATGTCATCTAATTGAAATTCAATATGGTGAAGAGTGTGTTGAGCATGACATCGAAAGAACAGAATATTATTCATCTAAATAAGAATCAAAATTAAGCTAAATAATATTTAATGTTATACAATGCAACTGCATTAAATTTGCTGGGTGGCAGAGTGGTTATGCAGCGGCCTGCAAAGCCGTTTACGCCGGTTCGATTCCGGCTTCAGCCTCCATTATTTTTTGAAGACATTTTTATTTATAAAAGTATAATAGTTTCTAATTGGTATCAATTAACTTGCCCGAGTGGTGGAATTGGTAGACACAAGGGACTTAAAATCCCTCGATAGAAATATCGTGCCGGTTCAAGTCCGGCCTCGGGTACCATTCTTAAAATCTCTTTTTATATCTTTTTATAAGCGCAAAAGATATAATTGTTTGTCATATTTTGATATTAATTAAAAAATTAATATCAAATACTAGTTAACACCTATAAACTCGAAGATATGGCAGATCAGAAAATTAATAAAACTACAAAATATTTTGATGAAGAGATAGATGTTTTTGAATTAATAAAAGTTCTATGGAAGCGCAGGATTGTTATATTTTTTATAACAGTTTTGTCAGCAATTATGAGTGTTATGTATGCATTATCACTTCCAAATATATACACATCAAAATCACTTTTATCGCCAATACAAGCCAATAACTCTCTTAGCAGCAAATTAGGTAATTATTCTTCATTAGCAGGTCTTGCCGGTTTTGATCTAGGTGCAGACTCTGGAAGTAAAACCACAGAAGCTATAGAAAGAATCAAATCGTATGATTTTTTTGTTGAACAATTTCTGCCATATATTGAATTCAATGATTTAGTTGCTGCTCAAAAGTGGGATGAGCCTACTAATACAATAAAATATGTTTCTATACCTGAAATTGATAAACCAACAAACCAAGATGCATATGAAACATATAAAAAAATTCTTCGTATATCTCAAGATAAACAAACTTCATTTGTATCAATTGAAATCGATCATATGTCACCATATGTTGCACAAAAATGGTTAATGCTGATAATAAAAAATGCTAATTTGTTTATGAGAGACATAGACAAAGAAGTGGCTAAAAACTCACTTGATTTTTTAAACGAGACTATTAGTTCGATTACTTTATCTGAAACGAAAGTCGCAATTTCAAACCTTATTGAAAACCAGATTAAAACCCTTGCTTTAACCGAAGCTACGGAGAATTATGTATTTAAGCCAATTTCGCAACCAATCGCACCTGAAAAAAAATCTTCTCCTACTAGATCGACTATATGCATAATTGGAACATTCCTTGGGTTTATATTCAGTATATTACTTTCTCTTACTTTAAATTATTTAAATTCTCGCAAAGTTCAGAGCTAATAATTTTCTTTAAAAATATTTTAAGCTTATTATAAATGGATGAAAAAAAGTTATCTTTATCGGATCTTAATTCATTTACAGTCAAATATTTATGTATCAAATAATGACACAAAAGTATCTCTTTATGTTAGAAGCTATTAGTGAATATGATAAAATCAACGGAGATTGTTGAGATACAAACTAGAACTTATTTTAGTGAAGGTGATATTATTTGCTTTGTTAACTAGGGTCTTGTGGAGAATAAATAAAATATGAAAAAAAAAGCTTTAATCTCTGGAGTAACTGGCCAAGACGGCTCTTATTTGGCTGAATTTTTACTTCAAAAGGGCTATGAAGTTCATGGAATTAAACGCCGTTCATCCTCTTTAAACACTCAGCGAATTGATCATATATATCAAGATCCTCATATAGATAAGCAAGATTTTGTTCTTCATTATGGCGATTTAACTGATTCATCTAATTTAACAAGAATTATTTCACAAATTCGACCAGATGAAGTATATAACTTGGGCGCTCAATCTCATGTAGCAGTAAGCTTTGAATCACCAGAATATACTGCTGATGTAGATGCATTAGGATCTTTGAGATTACTCGAAGCAATTCGATTTCTGGGACTAGAAAAAAAAACAAGATATTATCAAGCATCAACTTCAGAACTTTATGGGTTAGTTCAGGAGATACCGCAAAAAGAAACAACTCCTTTTTATCCTCGCTCACCTTATGGAGTTGCAAAGCTATATGCTTATTGGATAACAATTAATTACCGTGAAGCATACGGAATGTATGCTTGCAATGGAATTCTATTCAATCACGAGTCTCCAAGAAGAGGTGAAACATTTGTTACTAGAAAGATTACAAGAGGCCTAACAAGAATCTCCGAAGGACTTGAAAAATGTTTATATCTTGGAAATATGGATGCACTTCGTGATTGGGGGCATGCTAAAGATTATGTAAGAATGCAATGGATGATGCTTCAACAGGAGGAACCTGAAGATTATGTTATTTCAACAGGAATTCAGTACTCTGTTAGACAGTTTGTCGAGTGGACAGCAAAAGAATTGGGAATAGAAATTGAATTCAAGGGCGATGGAATTGAAGAAGTTGGCATTGTTAAATCCTTTAACGAGAAAAATATTTCTTCAATTAATATTGGTGATGTAATTGTAAGAATTGATCAAAGATATTATAGGCCTGCAGAGGTTGAGACCTTGCTAGGTGATCCGTCGAAAGCTAAAGAAAAATTAGGCTGGGTCCCAGAAATTACAGTTCAACAAATGTGTGTTGAAATGGTTAAAGAAGATTTAAAATTAGCGAAACAAAGAAAACTTTTAAAAATTAATGGCCTTGATGGCTTTTACGAGTAGTTTATTGACTATGAAAAATATATTTCTTGCTGGTCACAAGGGCATGGTTGGCTCATCAATCTATAAAAATCTAATTAGAACTAATGACAACATAATAACAGCCAATAGATCTGAGTTAGATTTAATTGATCAATCTAAAACATTGCAGTTTTTTGAAGAAAATAATTTTGATGAAGTCTATTTAGCTGCGGCAAAAGTAGGAGGTATATATGCAAATAAAATATACCCAGCTGACTTTATATATCAAAATCTAATGATACAAAATAATATTATTCATGCGTCCTACAAATCAAAGGTAAAAAAACTATTATTTTTAGGCTCGTCATGTATTTATCCCAAATTAGCTGAACAGCCAATCTCTGAAGATGCGCTCTTAAATGGTTATCTTGAAAGCTCTAATGAGCCATATGCAATAGCTAAAATTGCAGGCATTAAAGTGTGTGAAAGCTATAATAGGCAATATGGCACTGATTTCAGAAGTATTATGCCCACCAATCTCTATGGACCAGGCGACAACTTCGATTATGAAAATAGTCATGTAATTCCAGCATTGATTAGAAAATTTCATGATGCAAAAATAAAAAAACATCAGAGTGTATTGCTTTGGGGCACAGGATCAGCAATGAGAGAATTTTTATATGTTGACGATATGGCTGAGGCTTCAATACATATCATGAATTTAAGTCATAGCTCATATAAAAAAGCAACAATGCCAATGATTTCACATATCAATGTAGGCTCAGGAATAGATTGTTCAATTAAAGATCTTGCTGAAATTATTTCTGAAATAGTAGATTTTAATGGAGAAATTGAGTGGGATGTGAACAAGCCTGACGGGACTCCAAGAAAATTATTAGATATAACCAAAATAAAATCTTTAGGCTGGCAAAACAAATATAGCTTAAGAGATGGCTTGTCTGAAACTTATAAATGGTTTTGTAACAATCAAGATACATACAGAAAATAGTTCATTGTAGTGTTATAGTAAGCATCTCAAAATAAGTATAAATATTAAACATAAATTTTAAATTCCCTTATAAAAATGAGAAAAAAAATTAACGAAATTCAAAACATAAAATCGTTGCTCAAGTTAATCTTCTTGAAGAATAAATACAAATTCTCATTGGTGATTTTTATTATGATTATTTCTGGGTTCCTTGAACTAATTAGCATAGGAACAATCATCCCATTTTTATCCTCAATTGCGGCACCAGAAGTTATCTTAGAAATGCCGGAGTTAGCATCTATTTTAGCTATTTTAAATATTAACAAGCAGAATGAGCTCATTTTATTTATGACAATTATATTTACTAGTTTCGCAGTTATCTCAGCAATAGTAAGAATTATAAATCTTAGAATGATGACACACTTTGCATTCAGATCTGGTCATGAGACAGGAGTAGAGGTCTTTACAAAAATTTTAAATAAGGACTTTATGGAAATTCAGCAATTTCCTAGTGGTGAAATTCTCAACAGCGTAACAAGAAAAGCTGATAGCATAATATATGAAAATCTTTTTCCAGCATTAACTTTAATCAACACTCTGGTGCTTGGTTTGATGATACTTATACTTTTATTAATAATGGAGCCACTAATTACCTTTTTAGCATTCATTTTTATTACCTCTTTTTATCTTGTGATTAATTATTACGTAAGAGCAAAATTATTTACAAATAGTCAAATTGTAGTGAATGAAAGCAATCGCATCATTATGGGAGTTCAAGACTCATTAGGAGCAATAAGAGATGTTATTTTATATAAATTACAAAAATCTTTTATCAAAAATTATAAAAAGCGTGATTTAAATCTTAGAGAGACACAGGCTAAAAATCAAATTATATCCTCTTTCCCAAAATTTTTAGTTGAAGCATTAGGCATGATTGTTTTGGCATGGATCGGATATACATATGCAAGCTCAACAGAAACTTCTCAGCTAGTTATTCCAGTCCTTGGAGCACTTGCATTTGGTGTTCAAAAATTATTACCTCTTGTCCAACAAGCTTTTTCAGCTCTTTCAAATCTTAAAGCGGGTTCTGTTTCTCTTGATGACATTTTGCAAATTATCTTAACCAAACAAAGCAAACATGATGATATAAAAGTCCAGACTATGGAATTTCTAGATAACATAAAATTAAGAGAAATCTCATTTGGTTATGGAAATGACGAAAATTCTATAATATTTGAAAATGTTAACGTAGATGTTAAAAAAGGTGACAGAATAGGTATTATTGGAGTTACTGGAAGTGGTAAAAGTACTTTGGTAGATATAATTTCAGGACTCCTTACTCCATCTAAAGGAACTATACAAATAGATGATAAAAAACTTGATGCTAATTTAAAATCTGCTTGGCAGATGAATATTGCTTACGTCCATCAATCTATATACATTATTAATGGTACATTATTAGAAAATTTATCTTTCTTAGATGCTGGTTCTAAGATTAATGAGAATTGGGCTGAAAAATGCATCAATGCAGCCTGTTTAGATTCAGAAATACTTCAAAAATATGGCATTAATGAGAAATCTGTAGGAGAAGGGGGTCATAAATTATCTGGAGGGCAAAGACAAAGACTTGGTCTTGCTAGAGCTTTATATCGTAATGCAAAAGTTCTAATCTTAGATGAAGCAACAAGTGCTGTTGATTATCAAATGGAAAAGAAAATAATGAAAAATATTTATGAACTAGATCCAGATATAACTATATTTATAATAGCCCATAGATTAGAGTCACTTAATAATTGTAAAACTATTTGGAAAGTGAATAATAGGCAATTGGAGATTCAAGGAGAATAAAATGCAAGTAGTAATTTTGGCTGGTGGTTTTGGGACAAGAATATCTGAAGAAAGCCATGATAAGCCAAAGCCCATGATTGAGATTGGAGAACGTCCCATTTTGTGGCACATAATGAAAACATACTCTTTTTATGGGTTTAATGATTTTATAATTTGTTGTGGATATAAGGGTCATGTTATTAAAGATTACTTTCAAAGATATGCATTAAATAACTCCAATTTTGAAGTTAATTTACAGACTGGTAATACAAATATACTCACAAATCCAAGTGAAAATTGGAATGTGACTTTAGTTGATACTGGACTGCATACAATGACTGGGGGAAGACTAAAAAGAATTGAGCCTTATTTGAAAACAGATGATTTTCATATGACATATGGTGACGGTGTAAGTGATGTAAATTTAAGTGAGTTAGAAAAAAATTATAAAAAGAGCGATGCTAAAGCAATTCTAACTGCTGTAAGTCCACCTGGAAGATTTGGTGCAATTCAAATCAATGATGATAGCTTTATTGAGTCTTTTGATGAGAAACCCATTGGCGATGGCGGAAGAATAAATGGTGGATTTTTTATTTTAAATAAATCTGTATTAGATTTAATTGATTCAGATGAAACTATCTGGGAAAGGGAGCCATTATCCAAGCTAGCATCAATGGGCGAGCTCGCTGCGCACTATCATAATAGTTTTTGGCATCCAATGGATTCTTTAAGAGATAAAAATTATTTAAATAAATTATGGGAAAGCAATAAAGCTCCATGGAAGGCGTGGTGATAGAAATGTCATTCTGGAATAACAAAAAAGTTTTAATCACAGGACATACTGGTTTTAAAGGCTCCTGGTTAACATTATGGCTAAACAAGCTTGGAGCAGATGTTACTGGATTTTCTTTGGAGAATAATACCGATGAATCATTATTTAAATGTACAAATATTGAGAATGATATAAACTCTAACATTGGCGATATTCGTGATTTTGAATCTCTTAATAAAATTTTTCAGGAGACGGAACCTGAAATTGTTTTTCATTTGGCTGCACAATCTCTGGTGATAGAAGGCTATAAATCACCATTATGGACCTATGAAACAAATGTTATTGGAACTGCAAATATTTTAGAATGCTCTCGCCAAACACAAAATACTACTGCGGTAGTAAATGTTACATCTGATAAATGTTATGAAAATCTTGAACTAAAAGATGGCTACAAAGAAGATGATAGGCTTGGAGGTTTCGACCCATATAGCAACAGCAAAGCTTGTGCAGAGTTGGTTGCTTCCTGCTATCAAAATTTATACAAAGATAATACTCAGCATAAAGAAATAAAACTTACTTCTGTAAGAGCTGGAAATGTTATTGGTGGTGGTGATTGGAGCAAAGACAGGCTGATACCTGACATTGTTAGACATTTATATAAAGGCAATGATCTTTCGATAAGAAATCTTGGTGCTGTTAGACCTTGGCAGCATGTAATAGAGCCATTATTTGGATATATGACTGTTGCAAAAAAATTATTTGTTGGAGATAAAATAGATCAAGCTTACAACTTTGGACCAAATCGTGATGGCACTTCAAGCGTTTTAGACTTGATTGAAATTATTAACAACACCTCAGATAAAAATATAATCTTTGAAAAAGATAAAGCTATTTTCCATGAAACAAATTATTTACACCTAAATAACTTGTTAGCAAAAGAAAATATAGGTTGGGAGCCTAAATGGAATATTCAAGAAACATTGAGTAAAGTTTTGTCTTGGTACGACGTATTTTATAGTGGTGAAAACATAAAAGATTTCACGATAAAACAAATTGAACAATATGAAGAAATAGGAGAGTAATGATGAAAGTTATAGCCGATCAAAAAACATGTAATTGCAGAATATGCGGGGCACTCCTTGGAGAACCTGAGGTAATTCTTAATAATATGCCTTTAACAGATGGCTTTGTTGAAGTTGACGACCTATCTAGTTCTGAATTTATAAAAGATATTTTAATATATGAATGTAAAAAATGTGGTTTTGTTCAGAATCCAGTTGATTTCTCTTATGCAGATTATTATAAAGATTATAACTATAGCAGTGGTCATTCAGAGTTCACAAAAATGTTTTTTGATAGATATGCTGAGATTATGAGTGAGTTATATCTAAAAGCTAATGGATCTAAGGCAAAGTCAGTTATTGAAGCCGGTTCAGGTGATGGTGTACAGTTAATGTCTTTTAAAAAAATTGGATACGAAGTTCTTGGTATAGAACCAAGTGACTACCTTGTAAAGGTTTCTAATGACTCTGGAATTAAAACTGAACTAAAGTTGTTTGATACAGATTTACCAATTGAAAATTCTTTTGATGTATGCATTTCGTCCTATACATTCGATCACATGCCAGATCCCATAGATTATCTGAGAACTGCTCATAAAGTTCTTAGTGATGGTGGCTTGGTTGCGGTTGAAGTTCATGATTTAGAGAAGATTGTAGAAAGAACGGAATTTTGCTTATTTGAGCACGAGCACACAATATATATGAATGCAGATGATATTACTAAACTTATTGAATCTCAGGGTTTTGAAGTTATTAGCATAAATCCACTTGATGATTCGGAAACAAGAGCAAATTCATTGTTAGTGGTTGCAAAAAAGGTTAAAAATCATTCGAATCCAATCACTGCTCTTCATACCGATGAATCATTCACAACTCTAAATAATAGAATTAAAGCAACAATTTCTAAATTGGATAAATGGGTATCAGATCTGCCTGAAGAATCACCATTAATAGGTTATGGTGCTGGAGGAAGAGGCGTAATGACATTGGCAGCTATGGATAATTTTAAGAGATTTAGTGGCCTAGTAGATTCAAATTACGAAAGTAATGTTTATTTAGCTCCTAAAACAGGTATGCCAATTTGTAGTAAAAAAGACTTACCTAAATTTAAAGATGGTTATTGTTTAATCTTTTCATTTGGATATGCCAATGAAATAACCAATGATCTCCTAAAAGCAGGCTTTTCGTTAGATAACATAGTCTTATTATCCGATTTTTATGCCTAGTTATTATTTGTCTGAAAAGGATCTCAGCTTTATTGTCAAATATTTAGAAAATGATCTTAAGGAATTACAGGGTTATAGTATTTTTATAACAGGAGCAACTGGTATTATTGGAAAATGGCTATTAGCTTCTCTTTTATTTGCAGATGATGAATTAAATCTAAATTTATCTATTTCAATACTGACCAGAAGTAAAAAAAAATTTGGTGATAAATATCCCTTGTTGTGTCACGACAGAAGAGTCACAGTTATAGAAGAAGATGTAAGGCATTTTTGTATAGATAATAAAGTAGATTTATTTATTCATGGCGCTGCAGATGTAGTTAATGTCAATACAGAAAGTGAAACATATGTTTCAAATATACTTGGAACCTATAATTCTTTACTTCAAGCTACAAAATCTAAAGCTAAAAGATTTTTATATCTCAGTTCTGGAGCGGTATATGGTAAATCTGAAATTCAAGAAAAGGGAATTAATGAAGATTATCGTGGAGAGATAGATTTTATCAACTTAAACTCAGCTTATTCACTGGGTAAATGTGGAGGCGAGTTTTTAACTAACTGTTTTGCAAATGAGTATGATATATCTGTGTCCTCTGCAAGATGTTTTGCTATGGCTGGACCTCACCTGCCTTTGGATAAACATTTTGCATTTGGAAATTTCATGCATGCTGCTTTAAATAATTCAAAGATAGAAATTACAGGAAATGGTAAGGTTTATAGAAGTTATTTGTATCTCGCAGATGTTTGTATATGGCTCTTAAAGATAGCAATCAAGGGCGAAAATAGAAAGTCATATAATGTAGGGAATGATCAAAGCATCTCTATCAAATCATTGGCTGAGCAGATAAAACTAGAATTAAAATCTAATAGTGTTATCTCTATAGCAAACAATGATTCAAACAAATCTCACTCAGATTATTATTTCCCAAATACTGAATATACAAAAGAAGCCCTTAATTTGTCTGTCAACTATAGTCTTTCAGATACAATTAAACTAACATCAGAGTGGCAGATAGAGGCACAAAAAACAAATGATTAAGAATCCAAAGAAATTAGCGTATTTAGTTAGGGTGGAGTGTCTAAAAATGGTTCACTCTGCTAAGGCTTCTCATATTGGAAGCGCATTATCTATAGTCGACATTTTAGCAATTTTATATTCACAAATATTGAAATATGATAGTGCAAATCCAGACTTAAATTCCAGAGATAGGTTCATTTTAAGCAAAGGGCACGCTTGCTGTGCTGTATATGCAACATTGGCACATTGCTGTTATTTTGATGTAAACCTATTGAAAACTTTTGCAGAAAATGAATCAGATTTTATGAGCCACATAAGCCATAAAGTACCTGGTGTTGAGTTTTCAACTGGATCTCTTGGACATGGACTTCCTTATGCTGTTGGTAAAGCTATGGCAGCAAAAAGAAATAAACAAGATTGGAGAACTTATGTACTAACAAGCGATGGAGAACTTGATGAGGGAAGTAATTGGGAAGCTATTATGTTTTCAGCTCATTTTCAATTAGATAACTTAACTATTATTGTAGATTATAATAAATTACAAAGTCTTACCTCAACAGAAGAAACCATAAGACTTGAGCCCTTAGTTAGTAAATTTGAATCATTTGGAATTTTTTGCATTGAAGTTGATGGTCATAATTTTGAGGAATTGAAAAAAGCATTTGTTAAAGCCTCCACAGTGAAAAATAAACCTACACTTATTCTTGCTCATACTATAAAGGGTAAGGGTGTTAGTTTCATGGAAAACTCTGTTAAATGGCATTACAAGAGCCCTAATGACAAACAATTAGAAGATGCTTTAATAGAGGTTGAAAAAGAACTATGAGAAATACTTTTATCAATGAGCTTACAAAGCATGCAGAAATAAATAAGAATATCTATCTAATTGTGGGAGATTTAGGATTCTCTGTTATTGAAAATTTTCAGAAATTATTTCCCAAAAATTTTATTAATGCTGGCATTGCTGAACAAAATATGACTGGATTAGCAGCTGGAATGGCGTCAGAAGGATGTCATATTTTTACATATTCGATAGCCAATTTCCCTACATTTAGATGTGCTGAGCAAATTAGAAATGATGTCGACTATCATAACTTACCAGTTACAGTTGTTGCAGTAGGTGGGGGTGTTGCGTATGGACCTTTAGGATATTCTCATCATGCTATACAAGACTATGCATTAATAAGAACAATGCCAAATATGTTAATTGCATCACCCGGAGATCCAATTGAAACTGAAGCCTGCTTAAATTATTTGGTAAAAAATCCACAACCCTCTTATTTGAGACTTGGAAAAAATGGAGAAGCAAATTTTAATTCTGATTTAATTGAGCTTCACCCTGGAGAGTGGAATCTTGTGAAGAAGTCAACGAATCACAAAAATAAAAAAGCTATAGTCTCAACTGGTGCTGTCTTGAGCAGATCCATGAAGATTAATGAAATTTTAGATTATGATGTTTATAGTCTGCCACTTTGGGGTATGAAACAAAAAGATATGCAATCAGAGTTCATATCTAAATACGATACTATAATTACAATTGAAGATCACCTGATTGATGGAGGGTTTGGCTCCTGGATGCTAGAGTCTGCTGCAAATAATCCCAAACAAAGATCTAAGATTAAATCATTTGGACTATCATCTAAGGTCTGTGGCATGGTTGGATCACAAGATAGCTTGATGGATTCCTGCCTAGATTTGAGTGAATTATTGTTTGATTGAGATGTTAACCGATATTGTTTACGAAAAAAATTGGAATGATCCTAAACTTATTGAAATAGTAATACCAACTTTTAATCGCGTTGATAATCTTATTTTCTTAATTAAACATTTGCTCAAGAATACAAATACTCATTTTTGTATTTCAATAATTGATAATGATCCAGAAGGTAACTTTTTAACAGATTTTATTGAATATGAAAATATTAATCATATTCCAATAAGAGTTTTGAAAAACAAGCTACATCTTGGTCCAGATGCCAGTGTTTTAAGAGCTTTAGAAATTGGTAACTCAGAATGGATCTATTTATTAGGAGATTCAAAAATCCCTTGCAGAAATGCACTAGATTTAATGGTTAACGATATTAATAACAACAATGGTATCGCTTCTATAGTTTATAAGTATAAAAATTCAAATAAATCACCAAGGATACTAAATAAGGTTGATCAACTCTCAAGTAATGATTTGCATTGGGGTGATTTTTTTCTTGGTGGTAATTCTATCCTTCATAAAGATACTGTACGGTCATATTTTTCAATTGCTACTCAATTTACTTTAACCAGAAGTATGTTGTTAATATTTCATATTCTTGCTCTTAAAGATAAAAAAAATATTTTGATATCTGAAAATATCCTCATTGATGGATTTATAGATAAACCAAATTTTTATAATCCCGGCCTATCACTTCTTGAATGTTGGGCTCAGTTTCCACTTCTTACGAATTTACCAATAAGAAACAAAGATAGAAAAATGCTTTTAGGGAAGATTTTAGATGGCGAAAATTTTGAAGACAAAATAATATTCTATAAATTTTGTTTGATAAAGATTTTTAGGGAAAATATTGATATATCTTTCAATCTAAGGATGATTATGTCCTATAGGAACAGTTTGAGCATTATTTCTATTGAAAAAATATTAATGTCTTGTCTATATTTCCTATCAAAAATTAATTACTGTTTTAGGGGAAAAAAATATGAGAAGTAATTCTGAGATTACCTTTTGCATACTTTCCTATAACAGACCAGATTACCTTAAACGTTGCATTGATTCATGTCTTTTATATGCTGAAGATAGCAAAATTATTATTTTAGATAATAGTGATGATGATTCATCTATTAAAAAGCTTCAACAAGAATATTCAGATTCGATTGATTGGTACTTCAGTGAAGAAACTTTAGGATATGCAAAAAATTTTCTTCGAGCATTTGATATTTGTAAGACTCAATATCTTGTTGCCCTGCATGATGACGATAGAATAAGAAAAGGTTTTTGTGAAAAACAACTTAACATACTTAAAAAAAGCAAGAATGCATCTGCAATAAGTTGTAATGGTTATTTCATTAACAACAAAAATGAAAAAATTTCAGCACTTATGACAATTAAAAATAATAATAATCGATTAAAAACTTTTGCATCAAAAGATGAATATATAAAACATAAATATTCTATACTTGGTAAATGTATACCATTTTCTCCAATGATGTTTGATTTAAATAAAGCTATGTTCTTGAAGGATCTTATACTCCAAAGAAATGAAAAGTTTGGCGCAGCAATAGACGCAATACTAATAACAGATTTATTGTCTTCTAGTGATGTAATTCTAAATTATGATCCCCTTTATGAGTGTGGTGATCATATTGGACAGGATTCAAAAGTTTATGATAACTACTGGGAAACTCAATTCATGACATATCTACTTAATGACAATTCAGTAGGGTATGTCGCAAGAAATGCAATAATGAGATTCTATATGACTGATTTATTAATCAATTGGTTAAAGTCTGTTTTCAATAAAGAATTACTAATTAAATTTGAAATTAAAAAAGAAATTCTGTCAATAAAAGCAATACCTTCAGTAATTTTTGCAATTTTATATAGGCTTGTTATAAAGCTAAAAATTTAAATATGAATATTAAGAAAAAACTTATAAGACTTGACTGGATTTTAAGAGCACAACTAGGCATAGATATAAAGAAACTTTTTACTGCATTTTTTAGAATACCTTCCTATATTGTAGATTTAATAAGATTTAAACGAGTCTATAAGGGAGAGCTAAAATTAGTTCCCAGTCTTCATGATAGATTTTCTTCAAATGGAGACTATGAACATGAATATTTTTGGCAAGATTTATTTGTTGCACAAAATATTTTTAATGCCAATCCTAGTATTCATCTAGATATTGGTTCAAGAATTGATGGTTTTGTATCAAATCTTGCTACATGTAGAGAGGTTACAGTCATAGATATTCGAGAGCAAACAACAAAAATACCAAATGTTTCCTTTGAACAAGCTAATCTAATGGATTCTTCTTCAATCTCTATTTATTCTAATCACTTTGAAAGCATTTCATGTTTACACACAATTGAACATTTTGGATTAGGCCGTTATGGAGATCCCATCATGATAGATGGTTTTGATATTGGTTTTGTTAATATTGTTTCGATGTTAAAAAAAGGAGGCATTCTATACTTATCAACTCCAATTAGCAGTCGAAGTTATGTTGAATTTAATTCAAACAGAGTCAGTAATTTCAATAAAATAATTTTATCCTCTGAGGAATTAGATTTAACAATCAAAGATTTTAGGACTATCACAGAAAATGGAGTCTCAAAATCATTAATCGAAAATCCACAACATGGAATGAGAGATGTTGGTGACTACATTTTAGGTTTATTTATCATAGAAAAAAACTAGACTAATGATCAAAATAACTTTTTTGATACTTAATCTTATCTTGATAATTGGTCTATTTTTTGAAGGCAATACATTTGGTCTTTATTTATGTACGTTTGTTCCATTTCTATATTTAGTAGCTAGAAATAAAGGAAAATTGCAAGCAAACATTGCCGTTGTAATTATTATCATTTTTATTACAAATGTCATAATTCAATTATTTTTTGGATCTCCAGCAAATGTTAAATTAGTTTTAAATTTTGTTGGCAATCTAGTGATGGTTTATTCAATTATAAGTCTTTTAGACTCTGAACATAAACTAGGTAATTACCTAGAGAGCTTATTTAAATTACAAATTGCATTAGGAATGTTTTTTGTTATGTTAAGTATCTTAATATTGGGTAAAAACTTTTTTTTGGTTAGTTTGAACTTTGTTTATGTTACTTTAGATGAATTTTTACCATTTATTTCAATTCAAAAACAACTCTTGGCTCCTTTTATGTTTTTTTCTGGTTTAATGAGTTTCTATTTGATTAAGCAAGGACATTTTTTAAGAAATATGCTAATTTTTTTGTATATTGTTTGTGCTACATATATGTCGCTTGGTTCACGCTCTGTTATCTTAGGAATTATAATCATGGGATTAATTTTTATCCTGAAAAAAAATTTCTCAAATATTATCTTTAGTATTGTTTCAGTATCATCGGTAATTATTTTTGTTTTACTAGCAAATATCTTTTTAGAAAGTTATATCGATATTATTCGTTTAATAGATATCAGAGGTGTGGTCTATAGTGAGGTTTTAGATGAAATTTCATCCAATCCATTGGGCATTGGCTATGGAAACACAGTACCTTTTTTGGTTCAAAATAACGCAGTTTTATATTCTGATTCTACATTTTATTTAGAAGATCTAAAAAACTCTAATGACTCTTTTTCTCAATTTGAATTTGAGAGCTTTCCAGTAAACGTTGAATCATCTTTTCTTATAACGGCATTAGAACAAGGCATAATTATTACAATAATTTTATACACATTTTTTTTAACAAAAATTGCAAGAATGTATAAGATAGATAATAAGCTCTATTTGCTTTATGTGATTGGATTTAGTGTAATCTTTTTTACCTCATTGACAGAAGATAGTTTTTTAACAATACCTTTTATCTTTTATACTGCTATTTTCTTAAGAATGGACATCAATAGAAGAATTGCAGGTATATGATATGAGATTTGTTTATGCTCAATTAAAAGGAGGGCTGGGTAACCAGCTTTTTATATATGCCTTCGCTAAAAGCATTTCAATATCCAGTAACAGAAAGCTTATTCTTGATACTTATTCTGGGTTTGAAGCTGATACTAAATATAATAGAAAATATGAATTAGATAAATTTGATATTTCAGCTTATAAGATAATTAATAATTCTAGCACTCTGTATTCAAAAAAATTTTTAAAAAAACTTTCAATCTTATGTAATAAATTCATACCAAAAAAATTTAAGTTCTATATATTTGAATCAAACTTAATACATAATTCAAAGTTAGGTGAGCGTGATTCAAAACATACTCATCTCTATATTGATGGTTACTGGCAAAGTGAAAAATACTTTGAAAATCATTCTGAAGATATTTTAGACGATTTCAAATCATTTCTTAATGATAAAAATGATTTGAACAAGATAACCTCTTTAATGGACGAGAATTCTGTAAGTGTTCATGTTAGAAAGTTTGTGGATCATAGTAGTAAGCTAAATAATAATTTAGATTTAAAATATTATAAGGAGGCATTTAAAATTATTGAGAATAAAATTAATCAGCCTATTTATTATATATTTTCAGAGCCTGGAGCAATAAAAGAAGAAATAAGAAATTTTTTTATTTCTAAAAATTGTGTTTTTATTTGTGATCTATATGAAAACCTAACATCTGACATTGACTTTTTCTTGATGGCTAAGTGCAGACATCATGTTATAGCTAATAGCACTTTTAGCTGGTGGTCTGCTTGGATTGGCGAAAAAAGTGTTTCAAAATCAATTGTCATTGCGCCAAAGATATTTATAGACGATGGGCCTGCAAGCTGGGGTTTTGAAGGACAAATACCAGATAGGTGGCATAAATGCTGATATTAGTAACAGGAGGAGCTGGATACATTGGCTCTCACGTTTGTATTGAATTGATCAATGAAGGTTATGAATTGTTGATACTAGATAATTTATCTAATTCATCCTTAGATTCAATTAATTTGATTGAAGAAATTTCTGGTCAATCTGTATCTTTTATTGAAGGTGATATTCGTGATAAAAACTTACTTCAATCAATTTTTTTAAATAATAACATAGATTCTGTGATGCATTTTGCAGGCTTAAAAGCTGTTGGAGAATCTGTAAATAAGCCTTTAAGGTATTACGATAATAATGTAATTGGGACAGTTATATTGCTTGAAGTTATGGCCAAGCATGGGTGTAAAAATATAGTTTTTAGTTCCTCTGCAACAGTTTATGGCGATCCTCAGCGTGTTCCAATAAACGAAAAATCAAATCTAAGCACAACTAACCCATATGGAAGTTCAAAATTGATGATTGAAAATATTTTGCAAGATTTTTATAAATCTGATGAAAGCATGTCTATTGGTATATTGCGATATTTTAATCCAGTAGGGGCTCATGAATCAGGTATTATCGGAGAAAATCCCATAGGAACACCAAATAATTTAATGCCATTCTTATCTCAAGTTGCTACTGGCAAAAAAGATAAACTATATGTATACGGAAATGATTATCCAACAATTGATGGGACAGGTGTCCGCGATTATATTCACGTTGTAGATTTAGCTATAGGACATATAAAAGCATTACAAATAATACAAAAAGAAAATAAGTTAATAATTGTAAACTTAGGAACTGGAAAAGGTTATTCAGTCCTAGAAATGATTGCTGCATATGAAAAAGTTATAGGAAAAAAAATCCCCTATGAGATTGCTGACCGAAGACCTGGTGATATAGCTGAGTGTTTTGCAGATCCTAGGCTTGCTGAAAAAGTTTTAGACTGGAAGGCAGAATATGACATAGATCGTATGTGCCTAGATGAGTGGCGTTGGCAAAAGAAGATTGGTGATTTTTTGGACTGATGAAAAAAAATTTTTTAATTAATATGTCAAATGTCCATTCAGGTGGAGCTCTTCAGGTAGCAAACTCTTTTGTTTCTGAGCTACTTAAACTTGAAAATAGACCTTTTTCATATAAGGTCTTAATCTCTGATGAAATTGCCTCATCTTTTGACAAAGATGAATTAATTAAAAGCGGGTGGAATTTTGAAGTATATAACACTTATGGTATTCAAACTTTATGGTCTCCATTGAATAAAATTCAGAATGAATTTGACTCTGTATTTACATTGTTTGGACCAAAATATACTTTTTTTAAAGCAAAGTGGGACATAGTTGGATTTGCACAAGCAAATATACTAGATCTGAATAATTCTGCATTAAAGAAACTACCTTATATAGAAAGAAAGAAACTACAAATAAAGTATATTTTACAAACATGGTTTTTTAAACGTTCTGACTATCTTATTGTTGAACTAAATCATGTTCGAGAATCTTTAGATAGTGCTGGTATTTTTCCAAAAAAATCCATTGGCATCGTAAACAACACTGTATCCAGTCTTTATTTTGATGAATCATCTTGGCATCCATTAAAAATCGATAAAAAAAAAGATGAAATCGCTATTGGCTTCATTACTCGCGATTATCCCCATAAAAACATACAAATATTAGCAAAAGTAGCTAAAATCTTAGACAAAAATTATTCTATGCATGTCAAATTTTATTTTTCATTAAATGAGGATGAGTGGAAAAGCCATGAACATGAATTTCATAAATATGGCCAAACTGTTGGTTCATTAAGTGTGTTTGAGTGTCCAAATTTTTACAGACAGATGGATGCTATAATTTTCCCAAGTTTGGTTGAAAGCTTTTCAGCATCACCTATAGAGGCATTAATTATGAAAAAACCTTTATTTGCGTCTAATAAAGATTTTGTAAAGGATGTTTGCAAGGAACATGCATATTATTTCGATCCAATTGATGAAAATTCAATTGTAGATACAATATATAAATATTTTACTGGTAAACAGAAGACTTTGGATGAGCTCAACGCAGCTCATGAATATGTAAAAAAGTTTTCGAGTGCGAGAGATCGTGCTTTAAAATATCTTCAAATCATTGAAGATTCTAAAATTTAAATAAGTATTTAAGAAACAACAAATATCAAGTCTATATAGTTTTTGGAGTTTTTTATTTATATATATGTTTTAATTTTAATTATAATTAAATATGAGAGACCTTAATATTAATAATAATCCTTCCATTTCGGTATTAATGTCATGCTTCAATGGAGAACAATGGATTGAAGAAGCCATTAGAAGTGTTTTAAACCAAAGCCATCCCATAGATGAATTTATAATTGTAAATGACGGCAGTACAGACAAAAGTTTAGAGATCATAAGAGATTTTTCTGATGCAGATCCAAGAATTAATTTTATTGATAAAAATAACACAGGTTTGGCAGATTCATTGAATGTTGGAATACAAAAATGTTCATCAGAATGGATTGCCAGAATCGACGTTGATGACATATGGCATGTTCACAAAATAAGAAATCAAGTTAAAATTATTACGAAGACACATGGCCTTAAATTTATATCAGGATCAATGGTTGAAATTGACTCAAACGGTAAAACCATAAAAACATATAAATATCCTGAAAGAAATAAAAATCTTAGAAATAATTTATTAAGTTTAAAAAAATTTCCTCCACATTCCTCAGTTATGTATAAAAAATTTTTTGTTGAAGAGCTTGGAATGTATAGAAAACAGATTAAAAGAGCTGAGGATCATGATTTATGGTTGAGAATTAGTGAAAAAACACATCTTGTGTGTTGCAATAATTCTATCACCTATATTAGAAAACATATTGATCAAATTTCCAATGAGTTGGGAGGTGTAACTCAGAATCGTGATGCATTCATTAGCATTTGTTGTTCATATGCGAGACGACTGAAATATAAGGAGCCTATTTATTATTCTGAATATGAATTTGAACAATTTAAAAAATCTCTTGATGAAAACTTAATTAATTTTGATTTTTATAAGTTTTTTGAAACAATTACTTATCTCAAGGGATTTTTTAATAGTGAAAAAATAAATGATTTTCAATTATCGGCTAGATATCTTATTTATTTCACATATCAATATTTTTTTAGGGCTAAATACCTAAAAAAAATATCTATTAAGGTGCTTACTGAATCTAATAAAAGATTTAATAAATTATAAATTTAATATATGCAACTCTTAAACTTTTTTATAAGAAATGATATAAGATTACATAAGTATTTGAAGAAAATTATAGAAACATAATTTAAGGAAACTTAACAACAATTTTACGAGAGAATGATATGTTTAAAGACAAGGTTTTAATGATAACTGGCGGAACTGGTTCTTTTGGAAATGCTGTTCTAAATCGATTTATAAAATCAGAGATAAAAAAAATTAAGATTTTCTCAAGAGATGAGAAGAAACAGGATGATATGAGAAAAAAATATCATAACAGCAAAATTGAATTTCTTCTTGGTGATGTTCGTGAACAGAATAGTGTCAATGATGCTGTAAAAGGAGTTGATTATATTTTCCATGCAGCTGCCTTGAAACAGGTTCCTTCATGTGAGTTTTTCCCTCTTCAGGCAGTTGAAACAAATGTGCTTGGAACAAGAAATGTTTTAGATGCTGCTATAAATAATAAAGTCAAAAAAGTAATATGTTTAAGTACTGACAAAGCAGTCTACCCAATTAATGCAATGGGAATTTCAAAGGCAATGATGGAAAAGGTTGCTATAGCAAAATCTAGAAATACTAAAGTTGAAAACACTACTCAGATTTGTGTAACTAGATATGGAAACGTAATGGCTTCTCGTGGATCTGTAATTCCATTGTTTGTGGAACAGATTCAAAATAAAACTCCTATTACAGTAACTGATCCAACAATGACAAGATTTATGATGACTTTGAATAATGCAGTTGATCTTGTCTTGTATGCTTTTGAGAATGGAGAAAGTGGTGATTTGTTTGTTCAAAAATCACCAGCAGCAACAATCGACACTCTTGTTAAAGCACTATTAAAAATTTACAAATCTAATATTTCAGTAAATATTATAGGAACAAGGCATGGTGAAAAAGATCATGAAGTCTTATGCAGTAGAGAAGAGATGTTTCATGCATTAGATCTTGGTGAATATTATAAAATCCCTGCAGACAAAAGAGATCTAAATTATGATAATTATGTAGAAAAAGGAATAAAACATCATGATGTAGATGAATATAGTTCTTCAAATACAAATATCCTTGATGTGGATGAATTAATAGACCTCTTAAAGTTAATTAATATAGGTTAATTTTTTAATGAAAATTTTAATATTGGGCGCTAATGGAATGCTTGGCCATAGCCTTTTCTCTAACTTATTAACTTACAAACATGATGTATTTGGAACAATTCGTGCTAAAAATAATTTATTTCTTAAGAGTTTTGGTGAAAGAATTTTTTATAATGTAGATTTCAATGTTAATAACTTAAAAAAAATTGACAATATAATTCAAAAAACAAGCCCTGATTATGTTATTAATTGTATTGGTATAATTAAACAGAAAAAAGAATCCATGCTAAATATGGATCAAAATATATATATAAATTCTTACCTACCCCATCTGCTATCAAATTTGGCAGAAAAGAATAACTCTAAATTTATTCATTTTTCTACTGATTGTGTTTTTTCTGGTAGTCAAGGGGCGTATTTAGAATCCGACGTTCCAGATGCAAGAGATGCCTATGGCCTTACTAAATATCTTGGAGAAATTAATAATAAACATTCTATAACTCTTAGGACTTCAATAATTGGTCATGAATTAAATACAAATTTGAGCTTAATAGATTGGTTTTTGTCAGAAAAAAATGATGAAGTAACGGGATTTTGTAATGCAATATTTTCTGGATTGCCCACTTGTTATGTAGCTAAAATTTTAAATAAATATATTCTGGGTACTAATTTGCATGGACTATATCACTTATCAGTTGATCCTATAGATAAATACAGTTTATTATCACTTGTAGCTACAATTTATAATAAAAAAATTAATATAAGCAAAGATTACTCTTTTGAAATTGATAGAAGTCTTTCATCTAGAAAATTAACAACAGATTCAGGCTATAATTATGAAAAATGGGAAGAATTAATCAAATTAATGCATCAAGACAAAAATTCAAATCTGATATATGACAGTAAAGAAAATTAAGGTTGTAACATTAGTAGGAACCAGACCTGAGATTATTAAATTATCAAGAGTAATAAATATTATTGATAATAATTGTGAGCATATTCTTGTCCACACAGGTCAGAATTACGACTATGAGCTAAATGAAATTTTTTTTGACGATATGGGAATTAGAAAGCCAGATCATTTCTTAGATATTAATCAAAGCTCAGCTTTAAAAGCTATTTCTGATGTTATTTCGAAATTAGATGACTTGCTTGACGAAATATCTCCTGATGCATTTTTAGTACTTGGTGATACTAATAGTGCTTACGGAGTGATTGCTGCGAAGAAAAAGAAGATACCAATTTTCCATATGGAAGCTGGTAATAGATGTTTTGACATGCGGGTTCCTGAAGAAATTAATAGAAAATTAGTTGACCATATGTCCGATATTAACATGCCGTATACTAATATTGCTCGAGAGTATTTAATAGCTGAGGGAATTAAAAAAGAGCATATTATTAAAACGGGTAGCCCTATGAAGGAAGTTCTTAATTTTCATTCTTCAAAAATTAATAGCTCTAATATACTTTCTAAACTTAAATTAAAACAAAATAAGTACTATGTTGTTAGCTGTCACAGAGAAGAAAATTTAGATTATGCAGAAAACTTTTCTCAATTTATAAAAATTCTTGAAAAACTATATTCTAAAGATAAAATTCCTGTACTAGTATCTGCTCATCCAAGGTTAAGAAAAAAAATTGAATTAGAAAAAATAAAGTTACATAAAGACATTATTTTTAGTAAACCTTTTGGTTTTTCTGATTACATAAATTTAATGCTAAATTCTAAAACAACATTAAGTGACAGTGGTACTATTTCAGAAGAGGCCTCAATACTTAAAATTAAAGCTATAAACTTAAGAGCAACTCATGAAAGGCCTGAGGGCTCAGAGGAGGGCGTGTGTATATCAACTGGCATGAATGCTGATAGGGTTATGAATGCTTTGGAATGCATCAAAAATATTGATCATCCTTCAAGAATAGTTACAGATTATAATTGTGACAATGTTTCAAATATAGTTATGAAAACAATCTTAAGCTATATAGAACATGTAAATATTTATAATTGGAGAAAATAAGAAAAGCTATTTAAATTTCCTAGTTTTATTACCTTTTTTATCATTAAAACTCTTTGATCTCCATAGTGCGCTATGAGGTTCTTTTATAACTACGTTGCTAGTTGGCCTTGGATCTACCGTATAGTAATACAATATAATAGACTTTCTTGGTTTATCTTGAGGAAAGTGAATCGCATCAGGTAAGCCATGATAGCTCTTATCGTGTGTATCAAAAATGACACATCTATTAAATAAAGGAGGTATGCTTTTTACAAGTGTATTACCGTCATCTTCATATATTCCAAACTGACCACCCCAGCTTTTTTCCCATCCTTTATTTAAATATAATAATAAGTTAACTCTTCTATTGAGCCCCGTTGCGTCATGATAGTTGCCATCAACATGAACATCAAGAAGACCTCCTTTTTCGGTTACGTTTAGCCCACCACCTGTGAAATATGGATCAGGTATTAATTTAGGTATTGATAACCTCTCACTCATTGCATCTAAAATGAATGAGGAGTTAAATATTCTAATAGCAGGAAGTATGCCTTCAGGTATATCAAAGTCAGAACACCAATTAGATCTTGACTTAATTTCAATTCCTTTGTCTTTTGAATGATCCCATGATGAATCATTTAGCTCAGGAAATGATTGGCAAATATTTTCAGCAAATGCTGATTCAAAAACATTATCAAGAATTAGATGTTGATATGGTTCTGAAAAATAAGAATTACCTTCACTTGCATTTTTAATCTTAGATGCAAAAGTTTTAGCAATATTTTTTAATTTGCTTTGCTCCATTTCTATATATAATACCTAAAAATTGATTTAATTAAATGTCTACAAGAAAAAAAATCGGTGTGTTTACTGAAGATTTTAATCATACCAAAACTTCAGCAGGTCGTCACATGACTGACCTAGCACTAGAGCTAAGTAAATTTGAAGTTGAACTAGAAATATTTACATTAGTAGAATCTAAACAACCTCAATTAAATCAGTATAATTTACCAGAAAACATTAAAGTACACTACTTGCCATTTGGTAAGAATCGCAATTCTTCATTAGTAATTAGAACAATTAAGGAATTTCTTATTAGTTTTCGTGTACTATTTTATATAATAAAAAAAAATAAAGTTGATTCATTTAAAAATTTTTTATGGTACTCACCAACAATTTTTTGGGGACCCCTTGCCTACTTTTTTAAAGTATGGAAAAAAACCAAAAATATATTAATAATTAGAGATATTTTTCCATTATGGGCCGTTGACTTAGAGCTAATCAAACCAAGATCATTAGTATATTATTTTTTTAGAATATTTGAGTTAATACAATATAAAAATGCAGATGTTATTGCTATTCAGTCAGAAGGCAATAAAGAATTTTTCAAATATATTAATGGTGCGCATTCAAAACTTACTGTTCTTAGAACATGGTATTACCCAACTAATACACACCTTGAAATAAAAGATACATTTAAAAAAAAGATACCGTTTCACTCTAAGAAGGTTTGTATCTATGTTGGTAATCTTGGTATTGCTCAAAATCAATCATTTCTTATAGAGATGATTAATGAACTAAAAAAAACAAAGGAGCATCATTTCCTTTTTATTGGTTTAAAGAATTCTGATAGAAAATTAATTGAAGACAAGGCTAATATCTATAATATGGAAAATATTACTATTCTTCCTCCTATGACTCAAAAAGACATTAATCCAATAATTTCAAATTCTCACTTAGGTATATTTTCACTAGACCAAAGACATTCTTCGCACAATATACCTGGAAAATTTTTGCATTATATCAGCTTAGGTGTTCCAGTATTTGGACTTACAAATAAAAATAATGATATAAATTCTATTATAAATACTAATTCTTTAGGAGGAACCTATTCTGGAAAAGATATTTTGAAAGCTAGTAAATATTTTAGATGTTTATCTGATCAAATAAATGAAGAAAACTTTAAAAAGGAAACGATTCAAAAATATGTTGAAGATAATCTTTGCCCAGCTGAAGCTGCAATGAAAATTTTAAAACACTGCGTATAATATTCCATTTAATTTGAAGAACTATAAACTTAATTTTTTTATATAATTAACTAAATAACAATGATTGAAATAAAAAATATAAATACAACTGAGCCTTACAGTAAATTTCTAAAATTTTACAATCAAGCACTTAAGGCAGATCAATCAAATATCGAGGCAATAGCCATAAGTTCCTTCAACAAATCAATGCAAGAAGTTGAATCAAGGTTTGTAAATATCAAATATATACTTAATGATGAGTGGATTTTTTTTACAAATTACAGTTCAAAAAAATCCGAAGATTTTTCAGGGCACAAACAAATCTCTAGCATTTTTTTTTGGCATACTATCAATGTTCAAATTCGAATAAAAGCAGTAATAAAAAAAACTCAAATAGATTTTAATCAAATTCACTTCAATAAAAGAACAAAAGAAAAGAATGCTTTGGCAGTATCCTCAAATCAGTCTCAAAAAATAGATTCATATGAAGAAGTAAAAAACAATTTTAATTTAGTATTAGAAAAACAAAATTTCGATAATTGTCCAGAATATTGGGGTGGATATTCATTTGTACCTTATTATTTTGAATTCTGGGAAGGCCATGAAACAAGAATTAATAAAAGAAATGTTTATGAGTTTATAAATGGAAACTGGAGCAATTATTTGCTTCAACCCTAATTAAATATTGCGAAATCAATAAATTAGTATAAAATCATGGAAAATTATGATCAAAGTTCCTGCTAAAATTTTATATAACATCTCTACATTTTTTCATCATTTATAAACTAGTTAATTAACCATTGAAGGTATTCCCATAGCATCTCAGAAAAAAAATATCACACCAATTAATGAAAAAATTAAAGCTTCAGAAGTAATGCTTATTGGTGCGGGTGGAGAAAAGCATGGCGTTGTCTCTTTCTCAGAAGCAATGGAATCTGCTAAAACTGCTTCATTAGATTTAGTTCAAGTATCCCCATCTGATGCTTCCCCTGTCGTTTGTAAGCTTTTAGATTATGGCAAGCATCTTTTTGATAAGAAAAAAAGCATTTCCTCATCCAAGGTAAAAGTTAAAAGAAATACTACTAAGGAGATTAAATTTAGACCTTCAACTGATCTAGGTGATTACAATATAAAATTAAAAAAAATAAAAAGCTTTATTCTTGAAGGAGATAAGACTAAAATAAGCGTCCGCTTTAGAGGCAGAGAAATATTAAACAGCGAGATGGGTCTTAATCTGTTGAATAGACTGAGAGATGAGCTTGAAGATATAGCTCAAGTAGATCAAGAGCCGTCCTTAGAAGGGCGACAACTGTTAATGGTTTTATCTCCTTTAAAAAAGAAAAGTTAAATTAAAATATTTAAAAAAAATTATTATGGGATATAAACTTAAAACACATTCTGGAGCTGCAAAGCGCTTTAAAAAGACAGGATCATCTGTTAAAAGCAAAAGTGCAAATAGAAATCATATTCTTACAAAGCAATCTACCAAAAGAAAAAGACATAACAGAGGTCTTAATAAGCTAACAGGAACTGTTCTTAAGATGGCTTCTGCATTAATTAGAAGGTAATAAATCATGCCAAGAGTAACAAAATCAGTCACAGCTAAAGCTAAACATAAGAAGATATTAAGTGCTACCAAGGGTCATTATGGAGCTAGAAGCAGATTATTCAGAACTGCTAAGCAATCTAATATCAAATCTCTTCAATATGCATTTAGAGATAGAAAAAATAGAAAAAGAGCTTTCAGAGCTCTTTGGATTTCTAGAATAAATGCTGCATCAAGAGCTATAGGTGTTTCATACTCTAAGTTAATTAATGGAATGACTACAAATAATATTATTATTGATAGAAAAATTCTTTCAGATATTGCAATTCATGATCCATCAACTTTTGAAAAGATAGTTCAATCTGCCAATAAGTA
>Ga0213868_10000813_pt1 | contig 30255 bp, 29 predicted proteins | sample PICome_9_FD_160087 | JGI IMG/M metagenome (GOLD analysis project Ga0213868, IMG submission 160087) | Coastal seawater microbial communities near Pivers Island, North Carolina, United States - PICO127 | ecosystem: Environmental > Aquatic > Marine > Coastal | place: USA: North Carolina... | reverse complement strand
GGGTATTTGGCCTGCAAAGCTTTTACCAAAGGCACTGCGGCGAGGGTTTCGCCGACTGAGACGGCGTGCAGCCAGATGATATCTTTGCATGAATCAGAGGGCGTGAAAAAACCGAAGCGCTCAAACCATCGCCCCGCATAGGCAGGCGCTTTTATGGCGCGGTAGAGCAGACGCAACAGAATAACAGGCGTAAGAAGATAGAATATGACTGAATAAATCAGTCTTGGCAAAAAGCAAAGTTTCATGATTAGCGCAGAATAACATAGCGTCTAAATCAAAGCGCCTAACTCAAGAAAAATTACCGGATTGCTGCGCCCTCCTGAAACGGCCTCCATGCACTATATTAAAGCGCTAGCCAGGAAAAGCGTCATAGAGCTTATCTAAGTCCAGGTCTATGTCTTTCTTACTGGTCAATGCAATCAGTTCGTCTCGACTCTGAATGGCAAAAAGTTCGGATGTTTTTAGTGGCGTTTCGCCAACAACACCAATCCCACCATAGTAGTCTTGAAACTTAAACTCACCACCCACCAACTTATCTGAAAGTTGCAGCCAGCGGTTTGGGATACCGTAGGCATCGGCAGCAATCAGGCCGTGCATTGATGAGGATACGATTGTTTCACATTTGCACAGCTCGTCGATAAAAGGCTCAACCGGCAGCTGGATATCGACAGGATGTATACCGAGAGAAATAAGGTATTCCACAACCGCATCACCCTTTTCCGCATAATGCGCCACCAATCCAATTTTATGTTCTTTGGCTACTTGCGGATTGTAAAAGCGCGGCATCAGTAAAGCCGGATCACCGAAGACATGCGGGTTTGTATAGCCCAGATCAGTGAGCCGCTGACCGGTAAGCGGACCTCGCACAGCAGCAATTTTTTTCGGCTTTGCTCTCGGCTTTGAGGAGCTAGAAATAAACCCTGATCCCCAAACAATACTATTGCGGTTGGCATTACGAAGAACGCTGCCCACCGCTAACAGATGCTCCGTCCAGCCGAAGGTACTTTGAACAACCGTTTTTCCAGTCATTTTTTCAATAATATAGGGGTTGATATGATCACCCCAATTGGCCACAGCATTAAAGTAACGAATACTCTGGTAGGGCTGCCCACTGTCTTTCACTTCTCTCAGTACTTTTAAGTTTCCCGACAAATCGAGAAGGTCGCGCCTAAAGCCTCTCATTAAAACCTCATCCTAGCTATGATTTTTATCCGCCCACCAATGTTGGCAGTGGGGCTTTCTGGAGCGCAGTGCGCAATCTGTACTCATATTTGGCACGCAAAAAAGCACCGTGCCAAGGCCTGAAATTTTGTCTTTTTCCCTTTCTCATGCCCTGCTGCTCTATGTCACTTTTAGCATTCGGTATCACATGAACAACCGGCGGAAACACCCCTAGCACATTTAGATCAGCTTCCCACCAATGCTGGATATCATCATCTACGGGGCGACCAAACGGCTGTCGTGCGGCGAGTAATTTTTTGGCGCCATCTAAAGTTATTAGCTGAGCTAAATTGCCGATCGGAATTTTCTTAAAGCGGCATAAATCATGCCGACTATCGATAGCTGTGCGAGAAATAATTTTCGGATTTTTTTTGCGGCAATAGAATTTAACGATATCCCAACTGCCCGTTGAATGACTCAGGCTTTCTATAAAGTCCTTTAGCTCTGCATCAATCACTAAATCATCTTCAATAATCAACGCACAGGCTAACTCTCTGTCAACAATCGTCTGCCATGCCTTAAGATGACTCATGTAACAGCCTATTTCAGCACGACTTAATGGCCGCCGATATGACTTAGCATTTAATGATTCGCTGTAAACAGCTTTTAATTGCCTTTCATTTAAATCGGCTCCATAAATTGCCGCGACACGTTCAAAAGGCATTTCGAGCTCACCTAGCCGCGCCGAGATCCTGCTCAGACGCTCCTGACTTTTATCTAGATTAATAACAAATGTTAGCGGAGTAGCCATAATAAATTGGTTGTTATTAGTGAATGGTGGAAAGTAAATCAATTACCGCCAATGGTCGGTAATCCAGGTAGCAGGCTTAAAGCGCCGATACCATTTGCCACTCACCCCCGCGATCGCCTCATGGGGATCTGGCTTGCCATGAAATACAATCACTCGAGCATTTTCGGGCACCTGGGTTTGACGAGCAATCACAAACCAAAACGGCTTTAGACAGTGGCGCTTAAAACTTCTGCACCATTCATCGGGCCAGTAAACCAAAGCATTTTTTGCCATCAGCGCAGCGGACAGATACTCCTGTTCATTGCGATGAGTTTTTTTGATTTGCTGAAAAGATTTTTCGAATTCGCTGAGTATTTCTGGATGGGCGCCCACTTCAAAACGGTAGACTGAAGAGTTGCCGGTGCCGTCTTTTTTAATCCAATCTTTAATAATCATTACCTCGCCAGGATAATCAAAAAGATCATCCAAACTGCCGGTAATTATTAAGTCGAGATCGAGACAGAGAACCTTGCCCTTGAGGTCATATAGAGTCTCAGCAAAAACCGCCAACTTGTTCCAGCCACGCTCTGGGCCGGCGAGATCAACGGACAATTCGGGGAGCGGAAAGACTTCAACATTTTCATGGGTGCCGACGCCATCTTCGGTGAGACAGATAAAGCGAAACGGACGCGACATATTTCGCGCGACCATGGAGTAAAGTTTATTGACGTAGTCAGCGGGGTATTTGGTGCCCCACTTCATACACAAAATATTGACGATTTCTTTTTCCATGAGCTCTAATAATTCTCTGTTTAAGGCTTATTCAGCTACCGGCGCTAACCAGCTCTGGTACTTGTCATTTTTACCGCGCACTAAATCAAAGTATGCAGCTTGTAGCTCTGTAGCTATGGGTCCACGCTTACCTTCACCGATGATACGGCTGTCGTATTCACGGATCGGGACGATCTCGGCAGCGGTGCCGGTAAAGAACGCTTCGTCGCAGATATAAACTTCATCGCGGGTAATGCGCTTTTCGCGTACTTCAATGCCACGATCTTTAGCCAACTTAAATACTGTGTCCCGAGTAATGCCATCGAGGCAGGAAGTTAAATCAGGTGTGTAGATAACCCCGTCGCGAACCATAAAGAAGTTCTCGGCGCTGCCCTCAGCAACATAGCCTTCCGGGTCGAGCATAATGGCTTCGTCGCAACCGGAGTCAAGCGCTTCGCGCAGGGCCAACATGGAGTTGATGTAGTTGCCGCTGGCCTTGGCTTTGACCATGGTGATATTGACATGATGTCTGGTGTAGGACGAGGTGCGAACCTTGAGTCCGGTCTCAAGAGTCTCTGGAGACATATAGGAAGGCCAATCCCAACCGGCGATGCCGACGTGAACCTTGAGCCCTTCGGCACGCAGGCCCATGCCTTCCGAACCCAAAAACACTAGTGGACGAATATAAGCCGCATCTAAGTTGTTTACGCGGACCACGTCACGGTGGGCCTGGCAAATCTCATCCTGAGTGAAAGGAATCTGCATATGGATAATCTTGGCCGAGTTAAACAGACGTTTAATATGGTCTTCTAGACGGAAAATGCAGGTGCCCGACTTTTCGGTTTCATAGGCGCGAATGCCTTCAAACACGGCATTGCCATAGTGCAGAGATGAGGTCAGGAAATGCGTCTGGGCATCTCGCCAGTCAACCATCTTGCCATCCATCCAAATAAAACCATCGCGATCCGAAAACGACATTAACCTTTCCCTCTTTTAAACTTATTGTTGATTAAATAATTCTGCCCACTGAGCGGTCACCAATTCCCGAGACTGAAGAAACTCTGAGCTAGCCACTTCTGCCAACTGATTTTGCAGCTGTAGACGGTGTCCTGCTGAGCGGTATCTTTTGTAGGCGTCGATTAGCAAGCTGGATTGTTGCTCCGATAATAGCCCGCACTGAGCCAGTGACTCTAATATGCGAATGGTATCACTCCAGCGGCTAATTTCGGGATGATTGTGCGACCAGGCCAAGACTGCAAATTGAACCATAAATTCAATATCGACGATACCTCCAGCGCCTTGCTTAAGAGAGTATTTGCCCTCTTTCGAGGGTCTGCCGAGATGTTTGCGCATTTTTTCCCGCATCTGCTCTACTTCGGTGCGCAAAACCTGCTTATCTCGCGGCTGCATAAGAACGGTCTGGCGCAGATTGTTAAACTCATCCGCGAGGGCCTTTTCTCCCGCCACAACTCGAGCTCGCACTAGGGCTTGCTGCTCCCAGGTCCAAGCACTTTCACGCTGGTATTTCTCAAATGCCTTGAGTGACGAGACCAACATGCCGGAGTTGCCCGAGGGTCGTAGGCGCATATCAATTTCATAGGCGGCGCCAGATGGGGTTACTGTAGATAGGACATGAATAATACGCTGACCTAGACGAGCATAAAATGTGTTGTTATCAATGCTGCGCGGGCCACCAGCAGTTTGTCCGGCGATACCTCGGTGAAGAAAGACTAAGTCGAGATCGGATTTATAACCCAGTTCAATGCCTCCTAATTTGCCATAGCCTAGGACAATAAAACCCGGCGACTGCACACTACTGCCCTCGGGCTGACCATACTGCTGGCTGAGGTGCTGCCAGGCAATGGTCACCGTGTAATCAATAACCACCTCAGCGATCCAAGTCAGATAGTCGCTAACCTGCATCAAAGGTATCACTTCGGTGATATCGCAGGCTGCCACACGCAGGCTATTGGAGCGCACGAAGTAGCGAATCACCTCCATCTGCTGTTCGAGGTCATCATCGGCGACACGCAGCATCTGCTGGCGTAGCTGGTCTTGGAGTGTGTCTTTACTTTGCGCAGTGAACAGGCTTTCACTGTCGAGAAGTTCATCGAGCAGAACTGGATAGGCCGTGAGCTGTTCGGCAATCCAGCTGCTGCTCTGGCATAAGAGCAGCAACTGCTGCAGTGCTGTAGGATTCTCCGCCAGCAGCACCAGATAGGCACTGCGCCGCAGTACTGCCTGAATAAGACTCACCACCCGACTGAGAGTCAGGCTGTTATTGTCTGTTGCGGCGCAGGCCGCGACTACATTGGGCATCAGTTTGTCGAGGCGGCTGCGCGGCTCAAGATCGAGACCAATTACTGCTTTGCTTTGATAGATACCATAGAGCTGTTCTGCAACTGCCTGAGGCGCCTTATAACCAGCGTCTTGCAGGTGTTCGAGCAGCTCGGCGAGCTCCGGCGTCTGACGCCAAAACGATTCATAGTCTAAATCATTGCTGCCGGCTTTCTGGTCATCAGCTTGAGTATCGGGATCGGCAAACATATCCTCAAACACTGAAATAACGTAGTCTCGATGTGCCTGCAACTGTTGCTGAAACTCTGTCCACTTGGTATAGCCAACGATCAATGCGACTCTCTGCTGGCCCAGTTCATCTTCGGGTAATTGCTGAGTCTGCTTGTCTGCTATGCCCTGCAGCACGTGTTCGGTATTGCGCAAAAAAACGTAGGCCTGCCAGAGCTTGTCGCGATCACTGCTATCAATAATCTGATCTGTAGCTAGCTGCTGTAAAGCTCGATAGAGGGAGGGAGTCTGCAGTCCGCTATTGCGGCCACCGCGAACCAGCTGAAAAGCTTGGGTGATAAATTCAATTTCACGAATGCCCCCGGGACCCAGCTTGATATCCGTCTGCATCCCCTTGCGCTTTAACTCGCGGTTAATCGAGCGCTTGAGATCACGCAGCGCATCAATGGCGCCGAAGTCGAGATATTTGCGATAGGTAAAGGGGCGTAAGATTTCATCTAGCCGCCGAATATCTGCTGGCTCACCAGCCACTGCTCGCGCTTTAACCATGGCGAAGCGTTCCCACTCGCGGCCCTGGGTTAGATAATATTCTTCTAGTGCATCAAAGCTCATCACCAGAGCGCCACTTTGACCGTAGGGCCGCAGGCGCATATCAACACGGAAGACAAAACCATCGGCAGTCTGTCGATCCAGTGCAGCGATTAGCTTTTGCCCGAGGCGAGTAAAAAATTCTTGATTGGAGACTGTTTTGCCTCTTGGCGATGTGGCTGTGCGGCGGGTCTCGCCCTTCTCTGGGTAGGCAAAAATAAGATCTATATCCGATGAGAGGTTGAGCTCTTCGGCGCCCATTTTGCCCATGGCCAGAACCAGCATTTTTTGCTCTTCTTTATTCTGCTCTGGAGTCACTTGATCGTCGCCGCTAAAGGGCGCTCCTAACTCTTCACAGGTAATCGAATGCAAGACGTTCAACGAGGCGGTAATGGCCGCCTCTGCCATCCAGGTTAGCTCTCTGGTGGTCTCGGGCATGGATGCCTGCCGACTAAAGTCGCGCCAGATAATCCGCATCTGCTCACGGCGGCGAAATAGCCTTAGCTGCGAGGCTAATTGCTCTTCATTGAGGGAGTCTTCATTGAGCGCTTTTTTATGACCCAAGAGACGCTGATTTATAGCCGTCAGAAAGTCTTCACGAGAATAGCTGCGTTGCAGATCGCCGCTGTCGACGAGTTGCTGAAATAGTTCGGGGTCGGTTTCACTCTGCTCGCCGACAAAGTCACTGGCGCCCCAGAGTAGCTGCAAATGCTCTGCAAATAGAGGGTATTCCGGGAACTCAGTGAGTCGCTGTGCCAGCCAAGCGGGATCCGAGTGAGCGGCCTGAAAACCTTCGAGGCGACGCTGATAGCTGGCGCTGATCAGCTGCGGGAATGTTTTCGGCATAGCGGGATTTTCTCAATAATTTAACGGCTTAGCGGCCAAGCTCAGGGGTAACCCGCAACACCTCCTCCATGGATGTGATTCCAGCGGCCACTTTCTCGGCACCGGCCATGCGTAAGGTTTTCATGCCCAGTGAAATTGCCGCTCGACGAATCTCTTGGATATCAGACTCACTATTTATATAGGTGAGTAGAGCATTCGTCAACGGCATTATTTCATAGATACCCTCACGCCCCAGATAGCCAGTGTTGCGGCACTCGAGACAACCACCCGGCTGATAGACTTTGGCCGGCGCGGCCAGCTCGGCTGAACCAACCATTTCATGCCAGAGCTCTTGATCAAAGTCGACTTCGCTGCGACAGTCTGGGCAGAGAGTTCGCACCAAGCGCTGAGCCATGACGCCATTGAGTGTGGCCTTGATCAGGTGGGCTGGCATCTTTAGGTCGAGCAGGCGGCTGATGGCGGTTGGCGCATCGTTGGTGTGCAGAGTCGAGAGCACCAGATGTCCTGTAAGTGCCGCCTGCACCGCCATCTCGGCAGTGGCTTGATCGCGAATCTCACCCACCATAATAATATCCGGGTCCTGTCGCATAAGAGTGCGAATACCGGCGGCGAAATCAAAGTCGATGGCGGGCTGTATCTGGCTTTGGTTAAAACTGTCGACAACCATTTCAATGGGATCTTCCACGGTGCTGACATTCACCGAGTCCGTGGCCAGCTGCTTTAGAGTGGAATACAGGCTGGTGGTTTTACCTGAACCTGTGGGGCCGGTCACCAAGACAATACCATGGGCGCGCTTGACCATCGATTGCCAGTGAGCGTAATCCTCTGCCACTAGCCCCAGCTGAGAGAAGCTGCGCAACAGCACATCCGGATCAAAGATTCGCATAACTAGCTTTTCGCCGAAGGCGGTGGGCATGGTGGAGAGACGCAACTCCACTTCCCGAGCATTGGGGGCTTTGGTTTTTATACGGCCATCCTGGGGACGGCGCTTCTCCGCCACATTCATGCGTCCGAGAATTTTCAGCCGGCTGATCATGGCAGTCATGACATTGTCCGGTAGCTCATAAACCAGATGCAGCACGCCGTCGATTCGAAAACGCACCTTGCTCTTGCCCCGGCGCGGTTCGAGATGAATATCACTGGCCCGCTGTTCAAAGGCATACTGCAGCAGCCAGTCGACAATATTGACTATATGTTGGTCCTGGGCATCCGCGTCTTTGAGCTTGCCCACTTCCAGCAGCTGTTCAAAGTTGGCTATACCCGTGCCACTGTCTGTGGCGGAGCCAGCACCAAAAACCGAGTTTGCCAGTGAGTAAAATTCAACGGTATATTTTTTAATCTCAGCGGGATTGGCGACCACGGTTTGAATGGTTCGGCGGGATGTCTGTTCGAGACTCTCAACCCAGCTGCGATCAAAGGGCTGCATGGTGGCAATCACCAGCTCATCGCGACTCACCTCGAGACAAAGAATCCCATAGCGCTGAGCATAGGCAAAGGACATGATTCCAGTGACGGCGGGAACATTGATTTTTAGGGGGTCTATGTGGGCCAGCTGCAGGCAGGCTTTTTTCGCCAGCCATTCGCTGAGCAGTTCTAGGGTAAGGAGTTTTTGGTCTGGTCCCTGAACAAGTTGTCTGGCCGCGACGATTTCCAGGGGGTGTTGCAGCGATTCTTTGCGGCTGCGCCGAGCACTGGCGATTTCGGCGGCGTCCTGTTGGGCAATCAAGCCGTCGCTGATCAGATCTTTTAAGATAGCTGTCAGATCCAAGATGTTGCCCAAATCGGTTTTAGTGCCGCGTACCGATGTCTTATTCATAACCAACTCCTGTTCGTATTTGGTCCCTGCATCCATCAATTTTAGTCGCTAATCCCAACAGAGGTAGCGCAAATTGGCCAATCCGTTAAACTCAATACAAATGACTGCATAGGAAGCCGCCCATGGAACTCACCGATTTACTCGCGCGCATTATTCGCAGCAACTCGATTAGCAGTATTAATCCGGCTATAGATCAGGGCAACCGCGAGGTTATCGACCTGTTGGCGAACACACTGGCGGAGCTTGGCTTCACCACTGAGATCATGGATTTGGGCAATAACAAAGCCAACCTCATCGCTACATTTGGCAGTGGCCCCGGCGGCCTGGTGCTGGCTGGGCATACAGATACCGTGCCCTGTGACGAATCACTCTGGGATAGCAGCCCCTTTGCATTAACCGAGCGAGATAACCGCTGGTACGGTCTCGGCAGCTGTGACATGAAGGGCTTTTTTCCCCTGGCCATCGAGGCGTTTAAATCCCTGCCGGTTAAAGACTTGAAACAGCCCTTAATCATTCTTGCAACTGCCGATGAAGAGTCCTCCATGGGCGGGGCTAAAGCCCTAGTGGAAGCGGGAGCGCCTATTGCCCGCAGTGCAGTAATTGGCGAACCGACCAATATGCGTCCAGTAAAAATGCACAAGGGCATTATGATTGAGAAGCTGACTGTCACCGGGCGATCCGGGCACTCAAGCAATCCAGAACTGGGCAACAATGCCATGGAATCTATGCAGCGTATTCTCGGCCAGCTGATGGCTATGCGCGATCGCATGAAGGCGCAAAAACACGCGGGATTTTTAATTGATCACCCGACCTTGAACTTGGGCTGTATTCAGGGTGGTGACAATGCTAATCGTATCTGCGGACACTGTTTTCTGGCCTTTGAAATTCGCCCGCTGCCGGGTATGGATCTCAATCAACTGCAAACAGATCTGGAACGTCAAATTGCCATCACCGCTGAAGCGGACAATATGGGTTGGTCACTGGAGAAGCTTATAGTCCCACCTTTTACCAGCGGTGACCAATCGAAGATCGTTGCGCTCTGTGAAAAACTCACAGGTCATGCCGCGGAATCTGTCGCCTTTGCTACCGAGGCACCCTACCTCCAGCAGCTGGGAATGGACGTGGTCGTACTGGGTCCCGGAGATATTGATGTGGCCCATCAGCCGAATGAATTCCTGCCCCTTGATCGCGTGCAACCAACTATTAATTTTTTATCTCAACTTATTGGCCGCTGTTGCTTATAATCCTCCGATGACTACTCAAAACTACGTACAATTTTTCCGTGAAACCTCGCCTTATATTCATGCGCACAGGGGTAAAACCTTTGTTATCGCAATCAGTGGTGAAGCTGTTCTGGACGCCAATTTTGACAGCATTGTTCACGATATAGCGCTGATGCAAAGCCTCGGGGTCAATATAGTGCTGGTCCACGGTGCTCGCCCTCAGATTGACCTGCGTCTGCAAGTGGCCGGATTGCAAACTGATTTCCGCGAGCAGGTGCGTATCACTGATGCCAATGCCATGCAGTGCGTCAAAGAGGCGGTGGGTTCTACTCGCTTCCAAATTGAATCGGCGCTGTCTATGGGGCTGCCCAACTCACCGATGCACGGTGCCCGTGTCCGCGTGATAGGAGGCAACTTTATTACCGCCAAACCTGTAGGTGTTCGCGACGGTGTTGATTACCAGCGCGCGGGAGAGATTCGCCGCATCGATCGCAGCGCTATTCAAAGTCAACTTGAAGGCGGCGCTCTAGTGCTGATGTCTTCGATTGGTTTTTCCCCTACGGGTGAAGCCTTTAATCTCAGCTATCAGGATGTGGCGACGCAAACGGCGATCGCGCTGAATGCCGAGAAACTTATTTTAGTCAGCCAAGCGGCGGGAATAATCGACGCCGACAACAGTCTGCTGCGCAATCTGTCGCTACTTGAAGTCAGCGACCTCAAAGCCAAACTTAAAAATGCCGGTGACGAGGACTCTGCCATCTACAGCTTGCTCTCTGCCGCTTACCAAGCCTGTCGCAACAATGTCGATCGCGTACATCTGGTGGGCTGCAGTGATGACGGTACACTGCTCCGCGAGTTGTTTACCCGGGAGGGCAGCGGCACACTGATTATGCAGGATCATTCGGAAGTTATTCGAGCGGCCACTATTGATGATGTGGGCGGTATTCTCGATTTAATTTCGCCTCTGGAACAGCAGGGTATTTTGGTTAAGCGCTCCCGTGAATTGCTCGAAACAGAAATTTCACGTTTTATGGTTGTGGTGCATCCAGAGGGGACTCTACTCGGTTGCGCGGCGCTCTACCCCATAGCAGATAGCCTTGCCGGTGAGCTTGCCTGTGTTGCAACTCACCCTCAGTTTCACAATCAGGGCATCGCTTCACGTCTGCTTAAGTGCCTTGAAAAAGATGCCACTGACAACGGACTAGAAAGACTATTTGTACTCACCACACAGACCGCTCACTGGTTTAGAGAGCAGGGTTTTACCGAGACTGAAGTGAGCGCATTGCCTGCGGAAAAACAGTCGCTCTACAATTACCAGCGCCAGTCGCGAATTTTTAGTAAAAAGCTCTAACCCCAAGCTGCACCACTTAGTATTGACTGAGCAGTGTTTGCTAGGCAGTGTTTCTGCTATTCTTACCGCCTTAATTTTTCCGTTATCGAGAGTTGTCATGCCTAAGTACAGATCACATACCACCACCCAGGGCCGCAATATGGCCGGCGCTCGCGCCCTTTGGCGCGCCACAGGCATGAAGGACGATGATTTTAATAAGCCGATGATTGCCATCGCTAACTCCTACACTCAATTTGTTCCCGGTCATGTGCACCTTAAAGATATGGGTGAGCTGGTTGCCGCAGAGGTTGCTAAGGCCGGTGGTATTGCCCGGGAGTTTCACACTATTGCTGTAGATGATGGTATTGCCATGGGCCACGACGGCATGCTCTATTCGCTGCCCTCGCGAGACATCATTGCCGACTCAGTTGAGTATATGGTTAACGCTCACTGCGCCGACGCCCTGGTGTGTATCTCTAACTGTGACAAGATTACTCCAGGCATGTTTATGGCCGCTATGCGCCTCAATATTCCTGTGGTATTTGTTTCCGGCGGTCCCATGGAAGCGGGTAAGACCAAGCTCTCCGATCAAAAGCTCGATCTAGTGGATGCTATGGTGATTGCGGTGGATGACGCTGCCAGTGATGAGAAAGTTGCTGAATATGAGCGTTCCGCCTGTCCCACCTGTGGCTCTTGCTCTGGTATGTTTACCGCTAACTCCATGAACTGTTTGATGGAAGCATTAGGTCTAGCACTGCCGGGCAATGGTACAGTGCTGGCGACTCACTCTGATCGCAAAGAATTATTTCAAGAAGCCGGGCGTACTATTGTTAAGTTGGCCAAGGCCCATTACGACAACGACGATTACTCCGTGTTGCCCCGTTCGATTGCCAATTTCAAAGCCTTTGAAAATGCTATGACCCTGGATATTTGTATGGGTGGTTCAACCAATACCATTCTCCATCTGATGGCCGCAGCTCAAGAGGGTTTTGTTGACTTTGATTTGAGCGATATCGACCGTCTGTCACGCCTGGTGCCACAGCTGTGTAAGGTTGCACCAAGCACGCCGGAATACCATGTTGAAGATGTTCATCGTGCCGGCGGCATTTTAGGGATTCTAGCTGAGCTCGATCGCGCTGGTTTGATCCACAGCGACCTACCCACAGTGCATTCGGCGACCCTAAAAGAAGCCTTGGAAAAGTGGGATATTGTCAGCGGCCATGTGAGCGAAGAAGTTAAGACTTTTTATAAGGCAGGCCCAGCAGGTATCCCAACGCAGACAGCCTTTAGCCAGAGCACGCGCTGGCCAACACTGGACGCCGACCGAGCCAATGGCTGTGTGCGCGATATAGAGCACGCCTTTAGCCTCGATGGTGGTCTGGCAATCCTGACAGGCAATCTTTCCCCTGATGGCTGTGTGGTTAAAACCTCCGGTGTCGACGAGTCGATTCATGTATTTGAAGGCCCAGCCTTTATTACCGAGAGTCAAGATGAGGCTGTAGAGAAAATCTTAAACGACGAAATCAAAGCGGGGGATGTAGTGATTGTTCGCTACGAAGGTCCTCGCGGTGGGCCCGGTATGCAGGAAATGCTCTATCCAACCACTTATATTAAGTCGAAGAACCTTGGCGCTGCCTGTGCATTGATTACCGACGGACGTTTTTCTGGCGGTACTTCCGGGCTGTCCATTGGCCATGTATCACCTGAAGCAGCTGCTGGCGGTAATATAGGTCTGGTACGTCAGGGAGATCGGATTCGCATTGATATCCCCAACCGCAGTATTGATGTGCTGGTCTCTGATGCCGAGTTGGCCGAACGCCGGGCAGAGCAGGATAAACAGGGTTGGAAGCCCGTAGAAGAGCGTCCTCGGAAAGTTACTGCGTCGCTAAAGGCCTTTGCCAAGTTGGCTACCAGTGCCGATAAAGGTGCCGTTAGGGATCTCTCTCAGCTCGATTAACCGAAAAGCGATAGATTAGGGTTTAGTAGATCCTAGGTATAAAAAAACCCGGGGCTCACAAGCACCGGGTTTTTTTATACGCTTAAACTGGCGACTTGCCAGTCAGCCTAGGTCAACTAACCGTTTTTAGCACAGCCCGGAACCGTAGCACCGACATCACGCAGTTTCTGTAAACGACTGCCCTCAGCTTCGGCATACTTTATCCACTGCCTGGGATAGCGCTTACCTTTCTTATCTTTGGCAACTTTTAAAGACTTCTTAAAGGCGTCTACTGCATCTTCGTAACAATTCAGGTTAATCAGTGCGTTACCCATTACCAAGAAATTGGAGTCAGGTTTCTTCACATCACCTTTCTTGTTTGCACGATAAGCGGCTTTGTACGCTGAGGCATCACGACCTAGATCGAGATAAATACCGGCCAGACGGGCTTGAAGATTTCCGGTATCAGATTTCTTCGAGGCATCTTCCAGCGCCTTCACAGCATTGTTAAGATCTTTCGCCTGATACCATGCAGTACCTAGGATCTCGAGATTCTTTGCCGAACGCTTGATAATACCGTCCTTCATGCCTTGCTCAATAATCACAGCAGCACGGTAGGGAACTTCAGCGCCAAGATACATATAAGCCATGCTTAACACTTGGCTCTCTTTACTTAGCTGACCATTCAGATAGACCAGCTCTGTGGCGACCAAACGATCCATCTCACGCTCGCGCTCGCCATACATGCCGCCAAGCTGACGCCAGTAAGTCCACTTTGGATAGTGCTTAACCAGCTTCTCAAGAATATTGATTACTTTCTTATAATCATTCTTCTCGTAATAGAGCACACGCTGGAGACCCCACCAACCTTCTTTTGGCAGAATCGCTTTGGCTTCTACGTCGGCAATGGCTTCATTTACAAAGCGCAGTGACTCCGCTTTACGTTCCAGCTGATAGTAGATCTGAGCCAGCAACATTTTCGCGTCAGCACCAACAATCACAGACTCGGCCATCCAAGCTTCTAGCTGCAGGGCGGCGTTCTTGTAGTCTTCTTGTACGGTGTAAAGCTGCGCTAAGGTGTAGCGAGTATCCAGACGTAATTCAGGAGGTGTGCCAACGCCGTCAACCACTCGCTTATAAGAGCGAATGGCATTGTCGTAGTCGTCCAAAGAATAGTAAACGTAGGCGGAAAATTTCCAAACCTGGACCTGCTCATAATCACTGGCGCAGGTCTTAGCGTTAGCTTCAATTTCTTTGAGCATTGCAAGGGAACCGGCCCAATTTTCGAGTTCTAACTCAGGCTGGACTTTCTCTAGTGCTTTGGCACATTTAGCGCCGACAGACTGACGTTTACGTGTCTTAACATTTTTGTACTTTGGCTCTTCTTTTTCTTCTGCAGCATTTGCCACGTTAGAAAAGCTTGCTCCTGGCGCCACTACGGCGAGGAACAACGGCAATAAAAAAACAGCGCCGAATACAGCTAGAAATTTTGTGCTTCTAGACATCATTGACCCCTTATTTTGCCATCTGGAAAGTAAATTTATACAGCACACCAGGCACTTCTTGACCTACGCCATCTACAACCCGCGGGTTGTACTTAAGCTTAGACGCCGCCTTCAATGCAGCTCGACCAAAGCCCCAGCCTTCTGGGAATTCTTCGACCATGATCGGATCGCGAGTACCACCAGTTGTGGTAATAATCACTTCAATCACTGCGTAGCCTTCTTTGCCGCGAGTTTGAGCGCGGCGCGGATACTGTGGCTGGGGTACATAGACAGGAATATAGTCAGAGTCTCGTGCAAATCCACCAGCACCACCGATCTTCAGGTTAGCGTTAGCTGCCGGAGCGGCCATGCTGATTGCATTCTCAGGAACTTCAAACTCAATATTGTCTTCTGGAATATCCGGTGGAGGAGTTTCCGGATCTTCAGGCTTTTCAACTTGGGTCTGTTTCGCATTTTCGGTCAACTGTCTGTCGACATGGAGAAAGTCGGCGATTTTAATCGTCTCTTTTTCATCCAAGTCTTTGTTGCCCGAGTCGATCAATTTGTACATCAAAATGATCAACGCAAAGGTAACCAGAACACCAAGTGCAGCAGAAATACCAATTCTGATAAAGGCCATACTTATCAACTCAGTCTTGTTCTACCGAAATTGCCACCGGACGGATACCAATGTCTGTTGCGACATCGGCCACCTTGGCGACTACTTCAATATTCGATTCATTGTCGGCTTGGATAACCATGCCGCCCTTTGGGTTTTCGTTATACAGTCTCTGTAGATTGATTTTTAGCGCAGTAGTTTCAACGCGCTTCTTATCAATCCAAATTTCATTGTTATCGCTTACCGCCACCAGAATACCTACCTTTTTGTAGTTTTCTGCGGTATCAGCGTCAACTTTGTTAACCTCGACACCGGGGAGTTTGATAAACGATGCTGTCACAATGAAAAAGATCAGCATAATGAAAACCACATCCAGCATTGGGGTAAGGTCAATTGCCTCGCCCTGCGGCTGTGATCCTGTTTGTCTATTGCGCATAGTTTTCTCTCACTGGAACCTTGTCTGTGACAGGCTCCGGTTAGTGATCCATGGTTAGATGATCTTCCAGCAAATGCTTCTCACGCTCTGCAGCACGTTCGACATAGGTCATGCCGAATACACCAGAGAGAGCGGCAACCATGCCCGACATTGTCGGTACAGTCGCCTGAGAAACACCACCTGCCATCGCCTTGGCGTCACCGCCACCAGTAAATGCCATTACGTCAAATACCACGATCATTCCGGTTACCGTACCCAGCAAACCAAATAGCGGGGCAAGGGCAACCAAAGTTTTGATCATCATAATGTTCTCATCGATCTTGACGCTCACTTCAGAAATCAGCTTTTCTCTGATCTGACGTGCGCGCTTAGATTTGCGCTCAGAGCGCTCCTCCCAAGAATCAAGTGCGAATTGAACATCTTGACTGACGCTGGATTTGAGATACCACATGCGCTCGAAAAGGAGAGTCCACATCACGAACAGCAGGACGACAATGGCCCAAAGAACCATGCCGCCTGAATCCATGAACTTTCCAACTTCTGCCATAGTATCAACGAAGAACATTTCAGCGACCCTCTACTGAACCAGCAACAATTCCTGCACTCTGCTCTTCAAGTATATGCAGAACACGCTGTGCTTTGCCATTGACCAATGTGTGCATCAATACAGTTGGGATAGCTACTACCAGGCCGAGTACTGTTGTAATCAGTGCCTGAGAGATACCGCCGGCCATAGCCTTAGGATCGCCAGCGCCAAACAGAGTAATCATCTGGAAGGTAATAATCATACCGGTAACCGTACCCAACAGACCAAGTAGCGGTGCAACCATGGCGATGATTTTGAGCAAGCTCAGACCAGACTCAATAGCCGGACGTTCTTTAAGTACCGCTTCGTGGAGCTTCAGTTCCAGAGACTCTGGATCCAAACCTGGGTTGGCTTGTGCCACTGCGAGAACGCGACCCAATGGGTTGGTTAGATCAGCAGTGCCAGGAGTACGAAGCTGTGCAGATACTCTAGAAGAGACACCTTGCAAGAAGATGAAGCGCCAGATGGCCAACAGAATTGCGACAACGAATACACCAGTGATGACGTAACCTACGATGCCGCCGAAGTGCCAGCGCTCAACCAGAGTTGGTGTATTGATCAGTGCGCGCAACAAGCCGCCACCCAGTGGTCCTGTAGGATCCAGACCCACCTTGGTAAAGCCACTCACTGCTTCTTGCAGATCTGCAGCGCTGCCCTGGTGACCAGAAGGCTGACGCGCCAGCTCCGATACCAGACCACTCTCTGGGCTGTATTCTAGGTACATGCCGTTAGCCATCAGGTTGTAAGTACCAACACGGACAACTTCCATTTCTTCTTGTGAACCATCAGCGCGCAGTACAGTGCGGTTAAACTTAACAACACGGCCACTTTCGTTCATTTCACGCTGCTGCTCGAACCACAACTTCTCAATGTCCATGATAGAAGGCAAGCGAGTGTCACTGCTCATCTTCTCAATCAACTCATCGAGGAATTCGGTACGGCCAGGAATCTGAGCACTTACGACAGACTGAGTTAGATTCGCGCGGATATCACCGGCGGCGCCAGTCAGGTGCCCAAATAACTCCTTCAGAGAGCCGAGGCGCTTATCACGCTGCTCACGCAGACCGATAAGCTTCAGTTCGTTGTCACGGATAGTCTGTTCCAGACGATCAGAACGACGCTCTTCAGCAGTCTTGGTATTCTTCGCTTTAGTAAGCTCTGCGTCCTGCTTGCGCTGGTCGCGCTTGAAGTCAGCTTCACGATCACGATATTCCTGAGTTTCAGAAATCTTTGAACTCTGAATCATGTTCAGCAGTTCTTCGAGTGATTTAGCTTCCTGTGTTAGCGCTGGCATGCTTACTGCAGCAGCTAAGAAAGCGGCACAAACTTTAATGAATTTCAGTTTCATTGTGCAGTCTCCGGAGCGTTAATTGGCATTTCCATAACATCCTGCGGCGCTAATTTCTTAGCGATGCGAATGCCTTGGTCTACAGGGCGACGGTAATCAGAACCCAGAGTTTCCCAAGAGCCAGTAGCTTTGTTCCAAGCACCAGTCTGTGACTTATCTTTAGTTTGATACATCAGGGCAACACGGCCGACGCGCAACATGTCTACTTCAACCTCAGAACCATCAGCGTTGATATCAATGAGATCGCGGTAGGTTTCAAGAGACAGGCTGTACTCAGACTCGATATCGTAGATTTCGAGGATCTGACGGAATTTTTCAGCTGAAGAGAACTTGGCGCTATCGAGGTTATCGAAAAGTGCTTCGACAGCTTCAGCGCGCATTTCAGTCTTGAAGGGAACGTCCAGCTCAACAAAGGTGCGCAGTGCCTTGAGCATGTTTTCCATTAAAGGCGATATACCGCGCTCGATAACAGTAGCATTCTCAATCGACTCAACGAGCTCTGCCATCATTTGCTTCTGGCTTTCGATCTGGCGCTCAAGCTGTGAGTTATAAACACGCAGACTTTCAATCTGCTTGTTCACTTGCTTGAATTCTTGTAACAGACCGTCGGTTTGATCGGCGATGCGATCAACTTTTTCCTGGGCTGTTTTCGCGGCTTGAACCTTAACGGCTCCTGCTTTTAACACTTCACTTACTTCTGTAGCCTGAACTGCAACTGCAGTTAAGCCACCGGCAAGTACGGCGCATAAGGCCAGTGCTTTTAGTGGTTGCTTTTTCATAGTTCCCTCAACTGGGTCTATCGGATTGATGATCTTTATATTCTCAAACACTGGAAATAATACTCGCCCAGTAGCTGACAATTTTTATTGGTGCGTCTTTTTAACAGGCTGATCTAAAAGAATCAATCTGTGGCCTCAATTTGAGGTCGGCTAACTTAATTGGGATTGGCTTTGTTACCTAATGTAACAACTATCTGGGCTTTCGTTCCAAGACCAGATATCTGTAGGGATGGGTGTCGGTTTTCTCAGGTAACTGCTCACTGACCTGATGCCATTGCTCTAAATCATAGTCGGGGAAGAATGCATCGCCCTCTACTTGAGCCTGAACTTCAGTTAGGTAGAGGCGGTCGGCAACCGGCAATGTCAGGCGATAGATTTGCTCGCCGCCAATCACCATAATTTCTTCAGCCCCAGCATCAGCGCAAGCTAAACGCGCCAGAGTCATGGCCTGGAGCAAGGTTTGCGCAACCTGAACACCTTCGGCTCGCCATTCAGGGTCGCGGGTGATCACTATGTTAGTGCGCCCGGGAAGAGGTCGGCCAATGGAGTCATAGGTCTTGCGGCCCATAATCAAGGGCTTGCCCATGGTCACAGACTTAAAGTATTTGAGGTCTTCTGGTAAATGCCAGGGCAGCTGATTATTCAGACCAATTACACCGTTACGGCTTACGGCCACAATCAAAGATACTTGCATAATATTGTCTCAGGCGCGGTCAGACCGCTACAGGTGCAGAAATGGGTCCATGACTCTGATAGTCGAGCAATTCAAAGTCGTCAAAAACAAAATCAAATAGGTTGTCGACATCGGCATTGATCGCCAGCGTCGGCAGCGGATAAGTCTCGCGGGAGAGCAGCTCCTCCACCTGATCCATATGGTTGCTGTAGAGGTGTGCATCGCCAAAGGTGTGGACGAAATCACCAGGCTTAAGACCGCATACCTGGGCAATCATCAGGGTCAATATGGCATAGGAGGCAATATTAAACGGCACCCCGAGAAACACGTCGGCACTGCGCTGATAGAGCTGACAGGAGAGACGCCCCTCGGTGACATAAAACTGGAATAGGCTGTGACAGGGCGGTAGACCCGATTTAACCATTACCGGAATATCTTTTGGATTCCATGCCGACACTATTAAGCGTCGCGAATCGGGGTTGGTTTTGATCTCTTCAACCACCTGAGCAAGCTGATCTACGCCTTCAAAGTTGCGCCACTGATGACCGTACACAGGTCCCAGATCGCCGTACTGCTGAGCAAACCCATCGTCGTCCTTAATGCGCTGAACAAACTCCGTCTTTTTTGTGTTCCACTCCGGCGAATACATAGGGTAGGCCGCTTCTTGGTCAGTCTCGCGCAGCCAGTTCTGGTAGGGCCAGTCATTCCAGATGCCGACGCCATTTTCAACCAGGTAGCGAATATTGGTATCGCCGCGAATAAACCACAGCAGTTCATGGAGTATGGATTTGAGGTGAACTTTTTTAGTGGTCACCAAGGGAAAGCCCTTGCTCAAATCAAAGCGCATCTGATAGCCAAAGATACTCTGGGTACCGGTGCCGGTGCGATCTTCTTTTTTAACGCCGTGATCGCGAATATGTTTAATTAAATCTAAATATTGTTGCATGAAAAACTCTTATGCCTTGCGGCTGACAAGTGCGCGCAGGGATTTGCGCATTAACCAGAGACCGAAGAGAATCATCGGCACACAGAGAGTCTGACCGCGAGTCATCCAACCGAGCAACTCCGCCGCACCTGAATCTAGAGCAAACTGAGGATCTGGCTGGCGGACAAACTCAACAGCAAAGCGGAAGGCGCCGTAGAGAATTAAAAACAGGCCCGAGACTTCGCCAAATAGACGTGGCTTTCTGGCATACCAGTTGATAATCAAGAACAGCACCGCGCCCTCGAGAAAGGCTTCATACAATTGCGAAGGATGGCGCGCCAATTGCTCTGGGTCAGCAGGGAACAGCATGCCCCAAGACAGATCAGTGGGACGGCCCCAGAGCTCCTGACCGACAAAGTTCCCCAGGCGACCAAAGAACAGGCCCGCTGGCACCAACGGCACAACAAAATCAGCAAGGCTGAGAAACGAGAGTTTATGCTTGCGCGCATAGAGCATAAGGGCAAGGGCAACGCCGAGCAGGCCGCCATGGAATGACATACCACCTTCCCAGATGCGAAAAATCATACCAGGATCGGCGAGCCATTTGTCGGCGCTGTAAAACAGCATATAGCCAAAACGGCCGCCGAGAATCACCCCCCAGGCACCAAACACAATCAGATCTTCAACCTGAGTTTTAACGATCGGCGACCAGGGACGCTGGCTGTTGCGGCTTGCCAATAACCAAGCACAGGTGAACGCCAACAGGTACATAATGCCATACCAGTGCACCTGCAGTGGACCAATAACCGTACCCGCCAATTCAAACGGTCCTAGTGACAGCGCGACTGGGTCGATCTGTGGATAATTTAGCATTGCGTTTCTCAAGTTTTAATTCTGCGCTGATGATAACTTTTTATCTATGCAGCTGCCACGCGGCGATTGAATAAAGGGATAAAATAAAGCTATTCATATAGAGCGATTCGAATAAAATACCAAAAATAAAACTAAACTAAAACGCTAAAAAGCTACACTGCCCGCCATGTGCCTACTTGCGATCGCCTTTAATCACCGCCCAGATATCGCTCTCGCCGTCTGTTCAAATCGCGATGAGTTCTATCAGCGTCCAACTCTGCCCATGCATTGGTGGCAGGATATGCCTGTGCTGGCCGGTCGCGATAAGAAGGAGGGGGGAACCTGGATGGGGCTCTCCCACAGTGGCCGTTTCGCCGCGGTGACCAACTTTAGAGACTTTTCTAAGCCAGGATTTCACGAGGCGCGACCCAAATCACGGGGCAACCTAGTAACTGATTTTCTCTGCTCCCAGGCCTCGGCTCAGAGCTGGGTGGATTCGGTGCTTGAGAGTTTGGATCTGTATGGCGGATTTAATCTGCTAATTTACGATGGCGAGCAACTGCTCTATTTGAATAATTTCAATAACCAGGTCCGCAGTCTTGAGCCCGGCATTTATGCCCTGAGCAATCATCTGTTGGACAGCCCATGGCCGAAGGTTGACTACGCTCGGCAACGGCTCACAGAGACCCTGGGCGATCAGCGCAGTAATCAACAAATATTCGACGATCTGTTGGGCCTTCTAGAGAAAAATCAAAACTATCCCGACCACTTGCTCCCCGATACCGGCGTCTCCGCAGACTGGGAGCGACGTCTGTCCTCAGCGTTTATTGTTGCAGAAGATTACGGCACCAGGGCATCAACCTCGATTGTGCTTTCTAACTCAGGCAGCAGTGTTGCCGAACAGACTTATATAAAAGGTATTGCAGAGCAGAGCGAGATATTTACTTTTTAAGGCTATTTAACCAGCTTAAGGCTAGTCAAACTGTCTGAAAAGCCGGCCTTCTCATCAAGCTCGGCTGGGCGATAGAGCTTCACCAGCTCTGGTCGACTGAGAGCATCAGAGAGTAATTGAGAAACAGAACCCGCGTCAGACATGCGCAGCGCGCGTTTGGCCAAACTCTGAGCCTCGGCTTTTGACACCTGACTGAGCATAGATTTCACTTTTAGCAAGCTGTTGGCACTCATAGATAGGTGGTCGTAACCCAAACCCATTAGTATAACCGCTGAGAGGGGATCACCGGCCATCTCACCACAAACACTGACCTGACAGTTCACCGCATCGGCCTGCTCAATAATACTTTTTAAAGCGCGCAAAACCGCTGGATGCAGGGAGTGATAAAGGTCTGCAACCCGCGGATTATTACGGTCTACAGCGAGTAGATACTGAGTCAAATCGTTAGTGCCTACAGAGAGAAAATCTACCCGCCGACCGATCTCTTTGACTTGATAGACCGCTGCCGGCACTTCGATCATCGCGCCGATGGCGGGCTTTTCAAGATTATAGCCCTCCTCTTGCATGAGCTCCCTACAGGCTCTGTCGATCAGCTCCATGGCGCTGTCCAGCTCAGGCACACTGCTGATCATGGGTAGCATAATACGCAGATTATTGAGCCCCTCACTGGCGCGCAACATGGCGCGAATCTGAATCAGAAAGATCTCTGGGTGATCGAGTGAGATACGAATACCGCGCCAGCCGAGAAAGGGGTTTTCCTCTTCAATGGGGAAGTAGGGCAACGCTTTATCGCCACCTATATCTAATGTCCGCATAGTCACTGGATTAGGCGCAAAAGCCTGCAATTGCTCGCGATAGATTTCGGTTTGCTCATCTTCCGTGGGAAAGCTCGAACGCATAAAAAACGGAATTTCAGTGCGGTAAAGACCCACACCTTCGGCACTGCTTTTTAAGGCCAGGGCAATATCCTGACGCAGACCAGTATTAATCCACAGGGTAATGGAGAATCCATCCGGGGTGACACAGAGAATATCACGGAGTCTTTCAAGGTCCTTGGCCAGCAGCTTTTCCTGGCGCTGACGATGCAGATAAGCGCGACGCATACGGCGGGTCGCGCGGCTGATTACATCGCCACTAAAGCCATCAATAATTAACTCGCGGCCTTCCATCTCGGTCCAGGGCAAATCAACTGCGCCCATCACTGTGGGTACGCCTAGGGCGCGACCGACAATCGCCATATGGGAGTTGCTCGAACCTTTAACCGACACTATGCCTACCAAGCGGTCTATCGGAATATCCGCCAGAGCCGAAGCAGACAGATCTTCACCGACCAAAATAATCCGTCGCGGCAGCGGCTGGGTATTTTTTTCATTGCGCTGCAGATAACCCAGTACACGGCGACCCAGATCATTTACGTCAGCGGCACGCTCACGGAGATAGGGATCATCCATTTTGCGAAAGGTGCGCACATGTTTGAGTATCACCGAGCTCCAGGCGCTTTGAGCAGCCTGGCCATCAACAATTGCCGCGATCACTTCGCCACCCAGAGAGTGGTCATCGAGCATGCGGATATAAATATCAAACAGCGCGATCTCTTCCGAGCTCAACTTACCCTCAAGCCCCTTGCTGAGATTGCGCATATCGTCTTTGGCCGACTCCAGGGCCGTGCGGAATACCTCTATCTCGGCGGGGATGTCAGTGGCAAAGCGTTCGGGAACTGACTTGAGATCTGCGGTTGGCGCAACCAAGACAACCCGGCCAATACCCACACCAGGTGAACTGGGAATACCGCGAAACAATGCTTCGCGAAGCCTGTCACCCCCAGCCGAGGCCAGTTGACGCAGTGCGCCGGTGGCTTCTGCATGGGCGATGGCTCCCGACAGCTGGGCGCAGACAGTCACCACAAAGGCTTCTTCTTCACTCTCGAAGCGTCTCTGGGTTTCCTGCTGTAAGACCAAGATGCCCAGCACCTTGCGGTGATGAATTATTGGCACACCCAAAAAAGAGTGAAAGGGGCTCTCGCCAGTTTCTTCGAAATAGGCAAAGCTCGGATGCTTGTCGGCGTCTTTTAAATTAAGCGGCTCCTCTCGGGCGGCGACCAGACCCACCAGCCCCTCGCGCATAGCCAAACGCACATTGCCAATCGACTCTTGGCGCAGACCTTCGGTGGCCATCAGCACATAGCGCTGATCGGATTCGTCGAATAAATAAACCGAACAGACACCGGCCTGCATGGCCGAGCGCACTTCTTTGACAATAATTGTCAGCACCTCGCCAAGACTGCGGGCACTGTTTACCTCTTGCACTATATTGCGCAGCGACGCCAACATAGTTAGGAGCCCTTAGAAGAGAATGAGTGCTGCAAGCGGGCATTGGCAGAAGAAAATTCCTGCAATGCATTGCGATAAATTGTGCGCTTAAAGGAGATTACCGAATTGACTGGGTACCAGTAGTTGACCCACTGCCAATCATCGAATTCAGGGGTGCCACTGGTATCAAAGCGAACGCTTGCAGGATCGCAGGTCATCTGTAAATAAAACCAACGTTGCTTTTGACCAATACACAGAGGCTTCGAGTGTTTGCGCTGCATCTGCTCGGGAATGTTATAGCGCAGCCAGCGCTTGGAGCGCTGGAGGATTTTTACATCGCCGGATTTGAGGCCGACTTCTTCGTAGAGCTCGCGATAGAGCGCATCCTCAACGGACTCGCCGTGATCTATGCCACCCTGGGGGAACTGCCAAGCCTGCTGGCCAACTCGCTTTGCCCAGAATAGACGGCCGTTGCCATCACCTATAACAATAGCGACGTTGGAGCGATAACCATCCTTATCAACCAATTCAAATACACCCTTTTATGCAAGCATTAATGCTGCTTCATTGTTCCATAGTCTGCCGATCTCGGCAATTTTCTCTTGAGACAACCCTGCGCTATGGTTATCCTCTCGGACTAAAACCCATCTGGACACCAAGTTATGGCACTGGCTATTTTCGACCTCGACAACACATTGATCTCTGGTGACAGCGATCACAGCTGGGGCGAATTTTTAGTCTCTGAGCAGCTTGTTGATGCTCAGCAGTTCAAGAAAACCAATGATCAATTCTACGCTGATTACGTCGCCGGTAGTTTGGATATTTTTGCCTATCTAGAATTTTCTCTGCAGCCATTGACTGAAATGTCCATGGCAGAGCTCGATGAGCTCCATAAGCGCTTTATGCAGCAAGTGATTGCACCTATGCAATTGGCCAAAGCCAAGGCCCTACTGCAACAGCATCGGGATGCCGGCGATCGACTGTTGATTATCACCTCGACCAATCGTTTTATTGTCGAGCCAATCTGCCACAGTTTGGGTGTGACAGAGATTTTGGCCACAGATGCACAAATCGTCGACGGCCGTTATAGCGGCAAGATTGAGGGCGTGCCTACCTATCAAGAGGGCAAGGTCGTGCGACTCAATGCCTGGCTTGCAGAACAGAGCGAGACACTTGAAGGCAGCTGGTTTTACAGTGACTCGATCAATGACCTGCCACTGCTGCTGGAAGTTGATCATGCTGTGGCCGTAGATCCCTGCCCGGCGTTACAAGAAATAGCTGCACAAAAGCACTGGCAGATTATCTCCCTGCGGGACTAAAGGTGTTAGAGACAGACATAAAAAAACCCCGACTTGTTTAGCGTCGAGGTTTTTTATAGCGGCCTAGATAACTTGCAAACTGCCTGATCAGCTTTCCACCCTGTTTTATTTTATCGCTTATTCTTCTACAGAGGCTGCATAAGCCTCGGCGTCCATCAGATCACCCATGCTAGCTGTATCTGTAGGCATAACACGGAATAACCAGCCATCACCATAGGGAGAGCTATTAACGCTCTCAGGCTCATCTTCAAGTGCCGGGTTAATTTCTGTCACATCACCGGTAACCGGAGAGTAAATATCCGAAGCTGCTTTAACCGACTCAATCACGGCAACTTCAGAACCGGCGTCAATATGGGCGCCCACTTCGGGCAGCTCTATGTAGACCACATCGCCTAGCGCATCCTGAGCGTGATCGGTAATTCCGACAACAACGCTACCGTCGCTTTCCAATCTAGTCCACTCGTGACTGCTGGCGTATTTTAATTCTGCTGGGACTTCGCTCATTAGGTTCTCTCCTTTACCACTTCAATAAGATTAATAAATTTAAGGCCATCATTAACCGCCTGATCCCTAATCGGGCATTCTACTGATGAACAGACTTAAAGATAAAGATATTTTCACAACTAATGACGACAAGATTTAAATGTGTAAAATACGGGCCCGCTAAAAGGACCTCGAGCCAGCGCTCACCACAATTACAGGAGTTATTTATGCAGCATATTTCTTCGACTATCAGATCGTTATTCGGCCTGGTCCTACTTGCTACCTCTGCACTTTGCCTTGCCGATCAACTGACATTGACCAATGGCGACATCCTAAACGGAACCATGCAGGAAAAAACCGAAGACCAGGTGCTGTGGATGTCGGACAACTTTGGTCTGCTGGCCATAGATAAGACGCGTATTGCGACCCTAAATGGCGCGGCCCTAGATGCTCCCACTGCTGCGCTTTTTAGCAACACCTACAACGGCGATCTGTCTTTTACCGGCGGCTATTCTAGCGGCAATATCAAACGTGAAGACTGGGATCTCGACGGCGATGTGGAATGGCGTGACGGTGATTTTCGCCACAGCTCTGAAATCAACTTTGAAAGTCATAGCCTCGACGGTTCCAGACCCGCAGAACAATATGACCTCGGCTACGGTGTCGATTGGTTTTTTCAGGATAAGTGGTTCTGGAGCAATGCCCTGTCTTGGGGGGCCAATGACGACCGCTCTATTGATCAGTTCTACTCAGTAGGTAGCGCCATAGGTCGCCAGTTCTGGGATTCGGAAATTACCTCGCTATCGGCTGAGACCGGTTTGCTATGGATCAGCGAAGACCTTAAAGATCAAACCAAAGACCACCGATTAACCTGGAGTTGGGCGGCAGACTATCGACGCATGCTGGGCAACAATATGGAGATTTTCCACCGCCATGGACTGCTGGTGGCACTGACCGATATGAGTGACTCGGAAATCAATGCCGACTTCGGACTAAAGGTGCCGGTAGTGGCAAATCTGTTTACCGAGCTCAAGCTTGAATGGACCTATGACAATCAGCCAGCACTGGGGACGCGCTCTTCTGACAGCCAGTTGACCATAGGCGTTAACTACAGCTGGTAGCTTGTAAAAATGGTCAGACACTAACGCATCAATTGAATCGGCGGCTCCTGCAGCGCGGCAAACTGCTCCCGCAGCTGCAGAATATGCTCGCTCCAATAACGCGGTGTATTAAACCAGGTAAAGGCCCGGGGAAAAGCCGGGTCTGTCCAGCGCTTAGCGATCCAGGCACTGTGGTGCATAATCCGCAAGGTGCGCATCACTTCAATCAGCTTTAGCTCGCGCACATCAAAATCATAGAACTCGCTATAACCTTCCACTAGTTCGGCAATCTGTAACCTCTGCTCCTGACGATCACCGGACAGCAACATCCATAGATCCTGAATCGCAGGCGCCATACGGGAATCGTCAAAATCGACAAAATGCGGGTTATCATCGCGCCAGAGAATATTTCCAGAGTGGCAGTCGCCGTGGACGCGAATATGATTAATTTCGCCGTAATCTGCCAGAATCTCTTCGACCTTGTTCATAATATCCAGAGCCAGAGAATCGTAAGCCGGACGCAGACCCTCGGGAATAAACTGTGCGCTGATCAGCTTATAGGAATTCCAGCCAAAGGCTTTGCTATCTAACTTTGGCCTATATTTAAACGGCTTGGTGGCGCCGATGCCATGAATGCGACCCATCAATCGGCCGAGAATAAATAGATTGTCGAGGTTATCCAACTCTGGCGCGCGACCGCCTTTGCGTTGAAAAAGAGCAAAACTAAAACCGCCGAATTCACTCAAGCTATTGCCCTCTGCATTGCACCATGGCGGCACCACTGGCAATTCTTGGTCAACCAGCTGAAAACAAAATTCGTGCTCTTCAAGAATTTGCTCACGACTCCAACGATGCGGACGATAGAACTTAGCGATCATCGGTGTCTCGTCTTCGATGCCCACCTGATAGACCCGATTTTCATAGCTATTCAGTGCCAACAGACGCCCGTCACTGACGAAACCGGCGCTCTCAACAGCGTCGATCAATAAATCGGGGCTAAGACTATCAAAGGGATGAGTTTTCGATTCGGGCATTGGGGGCAACCATTAACTGAGTTGCGCGGAGTTTACACTGATGAGCTCAGTCCGGAGAGACTTTTGAACGCAGAGACTTTTGCTTGCCGTGCAGGGTCTTTTTATCCATGCGCCGGCGCTGGGACCCCTTGGTGGGCTTGGTCGGCCGGCGAACCTTTGGCGTATAGCTCACTTCAACCAGTAGCTGCACCAGCCGATCCAGTGCTTCCTGACGATTCTTTTCCTGACTGCGGGTAGTTTGCGCCTTGATCACAATCACCCCCTCTTTGGAGATGCGCTGGTCGCTGAGTCTCAGCAGTCGCTGCTTAAATAACTCCGGGAGCGATGATTGCTTTACATCAAAGCGCAGATGAATCGCCGAGGAAACTTTGTTGACGTGCTGCCCACCAGGGCCCTGCGAGCGCACTGCCGATAGCTCAATTTCGCTATCGGGAATCGATACTCCAGCAGTAACATACAACATGATTAGGTAGTGGCCTCAATAAATTCAAAGCGGGCAACGGTTTTGCCCTCAATATCAAGGGTTTCCATAAACATAGTCAGGGGGCGAACCCAGAGACTGAAATCCCCATAGAGAGTTTTGTAAACTGCCATCATTTCCTCTGTCTCGCTATGTTGGGCGACGCCAATGACTTCGTAGAGATTGCCTTTGTAATGTTTGTAAATTCCCGGTGCCAATTTCATATTAAATTCTTTTTACTATAGTAGTGGATAGATTAATTTTATTTGACAGACTCAGTTGCAGCTCATCACCTAAGGCCAAAGGTCCAACGCCAGCTGGGGTACCTGTGAGCACAATATCGCCTGGCTGCAAGGTGAAGAACTGGCTGATATAGACCAACAGCGGCAACACCGGTGTCAGCATATCGGCGCTGCTGCCATCCTGTTTTAATTCGCCATTTTGACGCAGCTGAATCTGCTGGTCCTGCAACTCCGCCACCGGCGCTGTCACAAATACGGATGTGGGACAGGCCCCATCAAAGGCCTTGGCTTTTTCCCAGGGCAGACTTTTCTGTTTCAGCTCAGCCTGTAAATCGCGCAAAGTTAAATCCAGAGCTATGCCAATACCAGCAATAGCGTCGGCCGCCTGCTGCTCAGAACAATTGCTGAGAGACTGACCAATTAAAACGGTCATCTCCGCCTCAAAGTGACAGGAGCCCCAGGCTGTGGGAATTGCCACTGGCCCGTCTAGCGCGGCCAGGGCTGTGCTCGGCTTAATAAACAGTACCGGCTCGGTGGGAATGGGATTATTCAGCTCTTTTGCGTGCTCGGCATAGTTTCTGCCGACGCAGACAATTTTTCCTAGCGGTAATGACAGGGGGACGCCGTCGACGATATGGATGTAATCTGACATTGGATTTCCTTAGAGCAAGACAAGAGAGCGGGATAAGAGGAGCCAGTAATAGCTCAACGCTACCTAGAAGATAATTGACCTGTTGTCATTAAGTAGCAGTGCTCCTTTAACCACTCGGTAAATAGCCCACAGAGTAAGAATCCCCCAGACCAGCCAGCCGAGTAACAGTAGCCAGGATATTAAGCCCACGACCCACCACAGCAATCCATACCAAAAGGTATTCAATTGCCAGCGAAAATGAGTCTCCAGCCAGGTGCCTCGAACACTGTCGCGCTTAATGTAATTGACCATCATTGCAGCAATCCAGGTTAACCCTCCAGTGAGGAAACCAAAGCCCTGGAGTATATAAACGAGGAATGCGAGATTTTTTCGCTCTGCTAACGAGGGGTCGAGAAACTCCGAGTCGCTAACATCGTCATTGATTATCATGGGATTTACTCTTCTAGCTCAGGGGGCTAATCAACAGTCAAACAACTTGCCCGGATTCATAATATGGTTGGGGTCGAAGGCTCGCTTAATACTACGCATCATATCCATTTCGACTGCAGATCGGGAGTAGTGAAGGTAATCTTTCTTCAGTAATCCAACACCGTGTTCAGCAGAAACACTGCCTTCATACTTTGCCAATAGCTGTCCAATCGAAGAACTGACATTAGCACATTTGCTATGGAACTGATCTACCGAAAGAACCTCTGGCTTAAGGATATTAAGGTGTAGGTTGCCGTCCCCTATATGGCCATACCAAATTATCTCAAAATCCGGATACTGCTCCATAACCAGCTGGTCAACCTCTCCAAGAAAATCTGCCATGCGTGAAATACGCACTGAGATATCGTTTTTATAGGGCTGCCACTGCCACAGTGTCTCTGAAATATCCTCACGCAATTTCCACAGATTCTTCGCCTGAGACAAACTTTGGCTGAGAACCCCATCCATCACCCAGCCCTTATCAACACAGCGTTCAAACAATTCCATGGCCTTATCCACAACATCTGGACTACTGTGTTCAAACTCA
>Ga0213868_10000811_pt1 | contig 30278 bp, 29 predicted proteins | sample PICome_9_FD_160087 | JGI IMG/M metagenome (GOLD analysis project Ga0213868, IMG submission 160087) | Coastal seawater microbial communities near Pivers Island, North Carolina, United States - PICO127 | ecosystem: Environmental > Aquatic > Marine > Coastal | place: USA: North Carolina... | reverse complement strand
TTTACCCCACCGGTAAATGCTGTTGCTTGGGATAAAAAAACGTTTCTTGGAACCTGACTAATTTGACTGAGTGACACCGAATAGCCAATAACTAGGAACAAAATAAAAAGCCGCATCAGGATCAACGGAAGATGGACTACTGATCTATCTACCAAGAACCAAGAATAGTAGATACACACACAAAGGATTTGATTTGTGTTTCATGGTACGTACGTATGTTTAACGGTAAAATAACGTTTCAATACCAAATAATGAGCGAATGAATGAACCAATCAATCCCATCGACCATCGACCCTCTCTGAACTCTTTGAATCAATCACAAGCATCGAACGCTCAGCTTTAGAGAGTCAGTCTTTTCACTCAAATACAGCGTCCATGCCTCATTGTCAAAAAGAAAATCATAACAAAGCTGCTAAATCAAAAGCAGAGATCCAAAAAAAGAAAGAAGCAGCTGCAGCCAGAAGGAAAGCTGCGAAAGAGAAGGAACTGCAGGAAGAGCTAGAGCGACAAAAGCTGGCACCTAACAATATTGGTCTCGCAGATGGATTTGGAGAATATGAAATCGGATGCGAAGAAGAAAAGGAATATGTTGCTCATGTGAATCTTAGAAAACGATCCAAAAAGGTGAGATACCTAAGTATTATATATGGTTACATTGAGTGATTTTCCATTTTCCACATCACTGACTTTACTATCAAAAACCTTACTACTTACATGGTTACAGCACCTTCGCATTGATATAAGAAAACGAGAAGAGAAACGACTAAGGGAGGAAGAAGAACGCCGTCGACAAGAAGAAGAAGAAAAATATCGACGAGAGCAAAATCAACACAACGAGAACGATCAGCAGGAGGAGGACGAAGACGAAGAACCAATTACACAAGAATATTTGGTCTATATTTGCCAGTGCTGTCTCAAAAAATTTCATACAACGAATCAGTTTCTCAACCATTCCAAGAGTAAGAGGCATATTGAAAATGCAGCATTGTTTGAAGAAGCTGGTATTATTGTTACAGATGTTCAATTAAGAGGAAGTCAGAACTTGGGCGAAGAAGGAAATGATGACTTTTCTTATGATGAGTACTTTGAAGGTGACGAAGAATCTGATGAAGAGAATTATGATTTCAACGACGATCAAAATTATCAAGAAGACGATGAAAGTTATACTGAAAGTGAAGAGGAGTATCATGAACCAAAAAAGGGAGGTCTCTTTAGTGCTCTTGCTGCATTCAGCGACAGCAGCTCAAGCAGCAGTGAAGAATCTGACGAAGGAAGTGAAAGTGAGCATTCAGAGCAAACTGATGAAATGGATGATACAGCCAGAAACTTAGAAACAGAGAATGCTGCCGATGACATGGAAAATGACGACGACGATGACTTGGAGTTGCTAGAAGAATTAATATATCAAAATAGACTTCAAGATCGTCTGTATCCCAGTGAAGATGGAGATGATGCTAACAAGGAATCTGATATTGTTCCAATTCCATTTGACGATGAAGACTTTGACATGAGTCACTTAGACACTAATGAAAAAAGACTTGCTGTTGTTCAGCATAGATTACAGAAAAGGTACGTGCTCCTCGTCTGCTTGTGTTTAATTTTATGAAATCAACATGCTCATTTCGAATTCTTTTCTCGTTCTATGAAAGATTGGCCTCGAGAGGCCTTGAACCACTGTATAGGGAATCAAATGCAGTAGCATTAGGAAAGACACTTCTTCAGCAAGTAATGGATGCAAACATGGAAACTCTGCAGGCGAGACTGGAAGAATATCAAAGGCACAAGGCTGAACACCAACTACTAGGAAGAGAATTTAGATTTGCCAAAGGAAACAGTAAGGCATTAGCTTCACAATATACGTTCCGAATCGATCCAGCTGATAACGCAAGAGCCCGAGCGAATGTTCACCATGCTGGAAGGTATGCATCAACTTTATTTTATTTCACTGTATTTTACCCATGTAGTCGGTCATATCTCACTTCTTATATCATCAGTCACTACCACATGCAAATGTCACGATCAATGCAATTTGGTCGTACTAAGGGTCTGATGGCACGGCATTCAGCACAAGGTGCCAGGTTACAGGCGAGTCGTATGGCTGCCAAAGAAATGGCACGAATGCAGCAAGGTTCAGGAATGAAAATTGGAAAGAAAACATCGAAGAAAAGTCTACAAAAGCGACGTGGTCAAGCTGGTGGCAGTAAAAAAACTGGTGGAATGAGTTTGAATGAGTAAGATTTAGGAAGGACACATAGTTTTGGGAAGGACATATAGAAAGAATTAACGCAATAATACAACATAGAAGTTAAAAAATAATAACCTTACTTAGGCTGTTATTTTAAAAAAACATTTTAGAAAATTGTTTCACAATTCTATTGATTATCATAGTCTATACACCCCCGCAACCGAAGCCAATCCGTTGTAAATATACAAACAGTCAATCGGGACATACTGCGACGTGATGAGTTTGACAGCTTCTTGTGAAGCTACGCCTCCAACTACGCTGGACACGTTGTGTATCTCTGCGTTAAAGTACCTAGTCATTTCCTTCGCAAATATCATCTGTTTATCTTCATCGGTGCAACATAATGTGGATTTTACGAGATCATTATTCTCTAAATTGAGCATTTTCACAACATTTTCTATTTGATGCTGTAATTCACATGCATCGCTATGGAGTGCCAATTCTCGATTGTCTTTACCAGGAAAGTATCCATGTTTGTCATAAAAATGATCGCATGCTCGAAGTGCAATGTACCATAGCAATGGAGTATGTTCAGGAACTTCGTAAGGGTCGTATGTGACTGCGACCAGCTCCTCCAAAATTTCCTCCTTTTCTTCATTGGATATATATCGATTCAAATATTCATCAATAAAACTTCGTGTTTTCAACAACCGAATGTTGAAAATATTCTTACATAGGATTCCCAAATCATCATCTGAAACTACAGGGATGAAGTCAGAACCGAATTCGGATACCAGTTGCTCCACCAATCTTCTCATATCGTTTTTGTCCTCATCAGCCTTTTTCTTATAGATCTCTTGCAAATGAATGTAAGATTCAGTGGAGGAAGCCATGTCTGGAATGCTGCCGTTGAGTGGCGGGTAACCTTTTTGATCGATAAATCTCTTCAGTGCAACAAGTAAAACATCAAATACAGTGGCAAATGCACCACTTGATTTCTTAGTAATCATCTTGTCTTCAGCAGTCATTAACAATTCAAGAGTCTCGGGTGGAAGTTCTTCGACGTTGTAAGCAAGATACGCATTTTCATCTGCCTCCTGAAAGTTAACTTCGTTATTCCAATTACGACTCATGCTTTTGATTATTATTCGAAATGCTGTTTTTTCCTCAAACGTTTTAGGTAGTTTCGAATAATAATCGTTTTCAGCATTATTCACGCCTGAACTTTCACGCCATTTTCTCAAAGCCTGAAGTAAAATGACAACATATGGAACATGTCCATGCCCTTGATTATCTAATGAGTTCAAGTCCACCGAATGAGCGTATTCGTGTAACTCAGGAAAAACAGAAGGATACATGGCAAGGCGGAGATCTGGTTTCGAATTGTCAGGTTTAGATTCAATCACAGGGTGATATGATGTTTGAACTCGAACTGACCCGATAAGGCCATAAGATTTAACAATTAAAAGCGGAATTGAAGATGACGAAAAGGATGGATTCCAGCATGCTTCACTCAATGCCATAGAAACGACAGGAGGTAAATCTGCCCCAATGACTAATAATTTCCCATGACCATGTTCCTTAGAAATATCTTGAATCAATTGGCTGAAATCAGCCTCTAATAACGAGGGAACATTGGTAAAGCCTCCTTTTACTTCAGGGTTCAATTCTGAAAGATGATCTCTTGCAACTTGCGCTCTCGACAGTTCTCCATCATGATCAAACACAAAAAAGTTACTAAATGGTTCGTTAGCCGCTAATCTCGAGCCGTAGTCAGATTCGTAGTCGTCTATAATGTGAAAGGATCCAATCCCAGGTAATACTAGATTCTTCACGGTTTCTGTCCCAACAGCCGTGGCATTCACAAGAATCACACAGGATTCAGATAGAAGCTTTTGACCATTAGATCCCCATAACCTTAGCTGTCGATCATACTTATTTGTTGTCGCCATAACGATGAAAGCAGAGAGTTTGTTGTATCGAAAGAAATGCTTTTTAAATGTGATGACATAGCTGCTCTTGCATGAATACGAGAGTTGCCAGTTGCTCGTAGAAAGAAAATTTCAAAATGAGTTACACGAGGCATGTTAGTACATAAGATTTTCAATTTCAATCAATACAATTTGTGACTTGAAATGATTAATTTAACGTTACTATGGAAATACTATCGCGTTCAAGTCTCTCTAGCAATGTCATGAGCTGCAAGTATTTTTCAGAGTTGTCGTTTGAAGATTTTACCATAACCCTGAGGCATTCCATCCAGACGTTTCTGAGTGATCTGTATTTTATTGCATGTTTTCTGAAGCTTAGCAAATGATCTAAGAGATCTGAGTAGCATGTATCTTGGGTTGATATCATGTGATAAAGTGAAGATATTCTGCGCAAAACTAGGATAGATACATCCAATCTATCCATTCGAATATTGTCTGACTTGGATATTGATTTGATAAAGGCTATGCATAACATCACCACAACATTTCTTTCTTCTGCGTTTGATAAGTCAGCTTCCATGGAAAACTTACAAAACACAGTGATTATTTTGTCCAATGAGCCATTTCCTACATCTATTTCGTCACTTTCGAGCAATGCTAACGCCATCTGAACTTGAAATCCGCTTGGTTGAACAAAAGGAAACGGATATGATTGACTCTGACCCTTTTGACAAATGAGTTCAATATCATGAATGCTGCAAATAATCTTTACGATGTCGTCACTTGTCGATAACGCTGTTCGTGGAGAGCCGATTTTCTTAGATGACAGTTGCAATCGATGGAAATTACTCAACAGAAGGAGAATACCCGCGCTATCAAGAGTTACAAGAAAAATATCACCATCTTCTTCCTTTTCTAAGAAATTCTGATATTTTGCAAGAATAATACGGAATAGTCTTATCATAGCATTCAACAGAGAAGTTGATTGAAAATCCACATTTGATATGCAACTTTGTATGGTGGTTTGAAACCAAGGAACAAGTCCTACAGACTTGAAATAGTGACGGTATGCAATGTCGCCTCCATTGATGACTAATTTTTCAATTGCACCAAGAATCAAGAAGCACTCCGACTCATCACTGAGGCCAGGTTTCGATAAAAATGAGCTTAATGCTGTCAATAGCAATTCTGGAACATGACGTTTAGATGCAACTTTGTAGCACAAAACGTCTGTAGTTCCATCTTTTAATAGTTGCAAAGCAAAACATCGTTCTTTTTTCGCTATGAGTTCATCGCTTTCATTTACCGAGCAAAATAATGCCATGAATATAGGAAGAGAAAAGCAGTCACTATATGCACCATGATGATCGTCAATTCGCAGAAAATACTTATTGATTGCAGGGTACATATCGTCACCAGGTTTGGTCAATGTAAGCAAAGCTCGAGAAAGGAACAATGCACTGACATTCGGGAACATAGGAATCTGCAGATATTCATTGGATGAGTTATTTTCATGTAATTTCCGTGCCCGTGCGACTAGAAGACCTCTTTGAATTGCATTAAGGGCCATTTCCATTTGTGACCTTGACTTCCAACCGGAAATAGTTCGAGATTCTTCCATTTTCAAGGCTTTCAAAAATTTACCAATAATTGCAACTGCTACCTTTCGAATGCTAGCACATTTACTACCAAGACATGACACGACGAGCGCCGCAGCTCCCTTCTGAAAAAGACGATAAACTACTCTAACAAATGTCTCTCTTTTGAGTTTGTTTTCATCCGTGGGGTTTTCATCCGCATCACGTTCTGGCTCCAGATCAGGTGCAATATCTGGACTACTGCCACAGAACTTAAAATCTTCGAATGCCTCCAATATCGCCAATATGTACGGAATGATAGCTCCTGGGCTGTAGCGATCATCGCCATCAGGGGCTTCCCAATGAATATCAAGTTCTGGATATTTGTCTATAACAGAGAAGTCATCTTCATCCTCTCCACTACTCGAGTAAGAACTTGACGAATCCGAAAATTGAGCATTCATTGAGTTACTTTTAGCTGTGATACATTCATCAGTTTTTGTGCTTTTCCAGAGGTCGGATAGCAAGAACGGAGACGGTTCTAGTGTATCATATACTGGAAAATCTGATATTGTTTTTCGAACTCTATGGATATCTAAACATTCCATAAACCACTCAAAATGTTGAACATGATCAGTACCCAGTAAGTCAGAGTTGTCAATAGGGAAGTTAGTTGTCTGATTTGGCCCCCATTTAAGACTATGGATAAAAGGCTAGAAATACGAAGGGTTTATTAATCGAGCAGATAAAAATGTTCAGATAAATAAAGGTCCTGTCTTACCTTGATTTCTTGATGACGATCGTATAATTGAAGTAGAAACCGCAAAAAGCGATCAGCATTGCTAACACTTCCCCTGTACTTTAGAAGCAGAAGAGCAATCTTGTCATGTTCAGGTGCCTCTATCGGTCCATTACTGAGTGAAACACAACACACCATCAAAGCAATCAATTCTTTCCTAGTTGAACTGTCACTTTCCATAACATTCCTAAATTTAGAATGAGAAAGTATCATATCATGTACTCGAGCTGACGAGAACATATGAAAGTCATCAGATTGTTTAGTACCAGCACAAGCGGATACCATTCTTCTTGCTATCTTGATAAATAAACTGGTCTGATCATCGAAAATATCTGATATTCCCAGTTTGAGTGAAATCGCAAGTAGTTTGTCCCATTGATCTAATGAAGTCGGATAATAGTCTACTAATGCCGTAATAAGTAGCTCTATATCTCTCAGCAAAACCAGATCATTCTCTTTCGCTAAACGTGTAAGCATTTTTATGATATACCGCATTGTCATGACTCGAAGTTGTTCCATACATTGCTTTTCAACTTTTGAAGAATCACGAGTAAATATATGGAGTAGCAGAGAAATAAAAGCCGTTTCTACCGGTTTGTTAACAGCTCGTCGTTTAATGGTCATTGAGTTTTGAAGAATTGTGATGAGACTTTGCAAAACACTGTCTCTTATTTCCAGTTGTTGTTTTTCTGTGACCGTTCCCCATGCTGCACCGATAGCATTCATCATTGATATATCAATGTCATCGTCTGAATTATCTCCTTTTTTCTATGTGCAAGTCAGAGTTAGAATTGCAACATTACTGGTTCATACAATTAACTACGTGAATTTACTCACCAGAAGACTCTCTATTTTCGTAAGACCGTGCACAATAAACTTCAAAAGTGGAAAGTACCAATCAATACTTTGCATCGCTGTCTGTCTCTGAGTTGCAATTTCATGAACAATATTACTTGCAAGAGCAAATCTTGTTGGAATGGAAGATGAGAAATTTAGATCCTTCAACAAATCCATTGCTATACGCTCTCCAATTATCGTAACATCATGCTGAATAATTTGCATTGCTATACCATCCAAATCATAGTTAATGTTTTCAGTGAATTGCTTTGGGGTGAGGTCCAAGATGGTATTAAGGATGGATAGATGAACTGATGGAATAAACATCGATCTAGATAGGATGTCTTCAAGCGCTCTCATCAATTTTGACTCAACAGGGATTAGATGATTGTTCTCAGTCTGCAACAAAAGTTCAGACCATACTATGCACAGCTTCTCAATCGTTAGTTGTGACAATTCATCTCCTTTGTAGAGAGAAAGACTTTTACAAAGCATGCCCGTGGCAAGTATCTGTGAATCTCTTTCACCGTTTTGTCTTATAGCGATCAAAGATTCAATCCAAAACGGTCTAACCGAAATTGGGACGAATTGGACCATGCATGCCTGAACGAGACTTAGCTTCCTTGTAATGATAATTTGATCGTTCTTTAAAAGTGTACAAACAATGGATTCAATATCTACAGACTCATTCACACTACACATTTCATCAAAAAGCGTGGTATGCGCACAAGAGCTTATCAAGAAACTGAGTTGTCGCATTAAGGACTCCAAGGATTTTCTGTTTTCATCCCACATCTCATTTTTACTCATCTCTTGAAGTGAAAAGGGTAAATTATCTGCAAGAATATCGTAAAATTGATGTTTCACTCTCTTCGATGTCGAATGTTTTATCAATGATTCACACTGACGGTACACATCAACAGATACAAGCGGTGCATCGGAAACGATTCTGTTGAGACTAACGAGTTTTGACTTTAAATACTTCCGATCATAGTCAGCCATTTCATTGACGATGGTATGGAAATGATTATCTCCGAATATCGAACGGCAAAGGCTTGTCGACTCCGCTATGCTGTTGCGTTTAACAATTGATTGTGTATAGAGTAAAAGGCTCTTCAACTCCGCATTTGTGACATTTCTACTTTTTGAATCTCTGAATATATATTCGATTGTAACAGCAAGAGATACATCATTTGAAGATGTCAGCAATAGTTTTGCAATTATTTTGCAAAGATAACTCACAATTTCAGAACTTAAAGTGTCTTCGTTTGATAGAGCTAGTACTGCAATCGCGATCAATGGAGAGATCAGAATTTCTAATTCGGCACCATGTCCCACTAAATATTTTTTCGCCGATTGTTTTATGGTCTCAAGCTGAATATGAATTTTTTGCGCAGTTTCAAAAATGCGACAGAAAGAGTCAACAGTGTCCTTTTGAATAGCATCAACCCAAATATTTATCTCATGATTTTTCTGCTGCGCATGATTCGCATACTCCACACCACTAAAAATAGCATATGAAACCACGTTTTCTAAAAGATCTCTAGTTAGGTCATAAATCGTTTGGTTCTCAGTCCTGAGCATTATATTCAAGAGGGACCGGACAAATTTTGATCCTGTCATTGTATTGTTATGCGATGACTTCAGAAGATTAATGTTAGCATTAATTTCAACCATATAATGCGGCTAAAAAGAGTCGTTTGACTTACCCCTGGGCAGTGAAATACGCGTAATAAAAGTGTCAGAATCCGATATTGTACGCATCTAGGTACTCGAAGAAATGATGTACTATCATTGAGAAACTTTATCCAATCATATTGCACATCTCTCACAATTGCCGGGCAGACAATAGAATATCTTTCAATTGTTTCGCAAAGATGAATCATGATAACTTCATTAGACGAGAGTTGGTTTCGAACTGAGTTTACTTCAAGTATTTTACAGAACGGATCGAATCTAGATCTCAACGCAAGGAGAATTTGAAGGTCAGGTAGCTTCCCGCTAATCTTTTCCACTAAAACTTTGGTATCATCTGCATCTATATCATAATGTTTGACAACACGTTGATACCGGAGAAGTATAACCATGATCAGCTTCAATACCTCTGAAACTAGTATTGCATTTTGACTTTGTAGAGCTTTCGTAAGAATATTCTTAGATAAGGACTTCGGTATAATACTCGCCAGGGTGCTATTCACAGTAATTTGATTATCCATAGAAGGACCTTCATTTGTGATTGGACCATTATCGAGCATTAGACACAAAAGAGATATTTTACTTAGAAACGCAAACGAAGGTTTAGGATCTGGAATCAGCAGATTTTTCATCCATGATTGAAATAGAGACGGAGTCTGGTTAAAGCACTTCACTATGAAGTGACGAGAGTTCATATCTCCATTCACAGATAAAAACGCTTGGATAGCTTTATCTAACTGTGTTGACACTTTAGTGCTGCGATTTTTTCCTGATGATCTATCTACTTTAAGATAGATCAAAAACGGGGATTTCATATGATCTGAAAAAACAATTTGAAGGATGTTGTCACATTCAACCTTCAATAAAGAATTACCGTCACGTAAACCAGCCAACACCGACATTTGTATTATTTTTTCTAATGATCCATCTTGGAAAAACTCAATAAGCGCATTGTTAGACAGTGAAAGTCGTTGTGATCCATTATTTTCACTAGAATTGGCATCTAACAAGTGTATGCGAACAGCAGCAAAAAGCCTACCCAGACTTTCGTAACCAGCGTTTAGGATAGAGTCAGAGACTAAACCTTCATCCATCAATTTCTTCACATATGACCAAGCACTGCGCAGTGCCAGATATGCAATTCCAGGCTTTGATTTATTTTCTCTGCCTCCTGGGTTTGTAACATAAGAAAGAATTGTTGCATCATTGTACGAAAGCATCACTGAAGCAAAGTCTAGGTATGCATTTTGAACCTTGAAAGAGGTGATCATTTTCTTCATTGCATTCTCATTTGATGCCTGGTTTATTGTGCCATTTTGATCAGACTTTGACAGAACTTCTTTTGTTCGAGTTCCATAGAACGCCAACTTCTGCAATACACCGTCTTTGACTTTTACGTCTGTTTCTCCTGCGATTTCTCTTGCAATTCCAACCGAACAGCTTGCGAGATACTTTAGAGTCGTCAACACAGATTCAAGTATAGGTTGACTAGCTCCACTTGACGACTCATTATTTAATATGGTAAGGAGATGTTGTAAGAGATCTTTGACAATAATGGAAGCAAGTTTTTGATCGACGCGATCAGTATCAATTTCCATATCTGAGCTGGAAGAATGTCGCAGCTTTCGTATAGGAATGCTACTTGTAGCAATTTCTCCTACAGTTTGGATATATATATTGTGTAACTTCATACTTTTCCGTTTTCCGACTTTATCCTTTCGACGTAACAGATTGCGTTGAAAACTTCCATTTGGGGGCAAGAACGCATCATTTCCTATAATTTCGTTTGCTTTAGGACTTTTCATTAGATACGCTTGTAAAAATCCAGTTGGCCAGGTTCCTTTCGTCACTTTTCCAGTCGGCCCTTTATGAAATGAAGTTCCAACAAAAGGCACATTGTACCCCTTGGTGTCTTTCTTCCAAGCGTCTAGTTTGCTCTTCTTCGAAGGTCGACTTTCAGAATCCAAATTTTCTTCCTCACCATCCCCATCATCATTATAATCTTCATCACTTTCTTCATCCGTGTCAATTATAGTCTCATCTGCTCCAAGAAAGGCCTCTAATCGTTCTTTTCGACAGATCTTTACAAATCTTTTGAGATATTGATAAGCTGCATCTGCATCATCACCGTTTAATATTGAGCAGAATTCCAGGGTTCCCAAAGATTCCTGAGTCATTTTACGTTTCTATTTATATGCAATAGAAGGAAAGAAATGAATGGCTTGCCTGATTAGTATGACTGAATCCTTTTTGAAATACATATGTCGTTGCTCGTTGCGAGAGCATCAATCATTGGTGTTGATCGAATCCCCAACCTTCACGGAAAATGTTTCTATCACTATCGGAATAGGGTTGAAGATACTTTTCGTCTCTTTTCTCTTTGTTCACATCGTAATAATCTCATAGGTTGTTAGGTCAAGGATGACGAGTGAAGCAATAACAAAGAGAGCCATTCGAAGCAAGAATCTATTGACAATAGTATTGATACTATGTAGCTTGGTGAAGGCATTGACATTCACATCACAGGTCCAATCAAGACGACACGAAACAAAACTGTTCTATGAAAATGACAGAAGATATTTCTTATCTACATTTACATCTTTTGCCATTGGCGCGACTACGACTTTTAGTTCTCCTGCAATTGCAGTAGAACGTGCGATTGGTACTGCTGAAAAGAAGTGTAGAGAAGAAGGCAACTGTTTGGAAAATTTTGACCTAGATGGAGCTGTCGGCTGGAATTGGGGAGGGAAAGATCGTTGCGATGCAACAGATCCTAGATGTGGTGTGAATGGTCAATTGCAAAATGCACCACCCAAAGGAAAACCAGCACCTCAAATTATCGATGATGATGGTAATGCCTTGAATATATCACATATTTTTGAATTAGAAGTAACCATTGGAAAGTCCGAAAAACAGATAATGAATATAGGTTTGTATGGAGATACCTGCCCGTCGTCAGTAGCTCAATTTTTGGACTTCCTAACAACAGGAATTATCACGACTTCGAAATTAATGTTGCAAGATGGACTGGGAGTGACGACACAACCTGTGAAATTCATCAACGGTGGGGCCTTAAATATTGTTTATCCTCAGTATAGATTGGACTTCGGTATTTCTTCACAAGGATTGGCATACGCCAAAACAAGAAGAATGAATAAGATTCCTGAAAGTTTTGTACCTCAACCTAGACCTATGAGTAATGGCATTGCAAATGAGAAGAGCGCCAGGATGCACTCCTGTGCTGGTCTATTATCGATCCCCAAAAGTGGGTTAGGATATGGAGGAACGTTTGATAGCGATGATGAAGCTTTTGCCAGCTCATTTCAAATTACAGCAGCAGAAAATCCATCTATGGATCGGGAAGGCCGAAAGGTGATTGGTCAACTAATGGATGATTCATCCATGGAAGTTTTGGCTAGACTGAGCTCGTTGGCCACAAAGAAGGGATTGAAAGGTATCATTCCTGGTCAGGATGCAGGACCACCTCTTCTCAAAGTCGTAGTAACTGATGTCGCGATTCTTTCGACAGCTAAAAATGGTAATTAACAATATTTGATTTGCAACAACATATTTTAAAACAAGTTTCGTTTCGATTCTATACGTTACGTCAAGCTCTCAATTCTTCAAGTTCAGAACACGATCCGGTCCTTAGGAATTCCTCCATGTTTTGAGAGATACCCTTTCCGATCCCTGGAACCTTGTTTTTCCCTGGCTTACCAAGACTCAAAGCATTGTTTTCCGTAATTTCAAAATCCAAGTGCTTGATAGCTTCTGCAGCTTTGGAATATGCATTTGCCTTGAATCCCTGCTTCTGTTCTCTGTGTAGCTTTTCAAAGTCTAGCACCAACTAAAACAACAATGTGAGATGTGATGAAAGACATACAAGTCCCAAAGGCACATTGATTACATTGACACTTACGCCGTAAACTGCAGCATTACCAGGAACTTTACAAAGAGAAGCATGTTTTTCTGCACGATTTTCCTCTAGCTTGATATTATTGGATTTTACCCCAAACTTTGAGATTAATCCTTTCAAAAAATCATCTACACCAGTATCCTTGTTTTCATTCAAGATCTTTCCGACATCAATTTTGATTTTATTAGGATCAGTGCCACAGTCAAAAGGAGAATTCTCTGACACCAACAGATCAACGAAAGCTTTGTTCGTTTCTCGAAGTTCTTCTTTTGTGGACACTTTCCACTCAATACCATGTACCAACTTGGTAAAGTCAGGTCCAAGTTCTACGGAAGAAACCTTGACCTCCTTTTCATCAGTTTGATACATTCCATTCATCTCTTGAATGGCATCTTCAGATGGCGCAGATGTATACCAAGGTTTGTACCTATACAGTCATTGTCATTATTACGTTAGTGAGAGTACTCTAACATTCACTTTATACAGACAAAGCCACGCAAGTCACTGTCTTACCTTTGTACTTGATCAAGATCAAGTACAGCATGACAGGGATAAAATACTTCATCAAAGTATCCAGAACATAGAATCTTGTTACCATCCGGACCAATCTTCAACTTTCCCTTCCCACAAGTATCACAAAGACCGAGCCTTCCATTGACATGTCCATCAATGCATCGTAGGAGCAAATCATTTTTCTTCCCCGAACTAGGCACCCTGTTGTATCTACAAATATCCTTCAATTCAGCACATGTCATCTTATGGTAGTAACGGTATGCATTCATTTCGGCTGTATTTTTATCTTCTTCATCAATCTTTATCTTTTTCGAACTTGGTTCACCTTTCTTATGAGATTCCTCATGAGCTACAAAGCGAGTCGCGATTTTTGAAATGTACGCACTTGTGACATCATCCTCTGCACTACTATCAGCACTCTTTTTCTTTTTGGGTACCACAAAGTCAAGTTCTTCGATAATATTTCCTTTGATGGTATCATCTACAAGTATACCATCTTTATCAATCACTTCTTCAGTTAGGAACTGCTCTGTCGTGAAATCACTCAAAAACTTTTTCGGAATACTGAAACACTTGGGATGGTAGTAACTGATTTGTTCAAATGATTTTGATTAGTTTCAAAGCAGCATGACATTTCTTTCTTATAGAGAGAGAGATACTCCAACACGTACCTTTTCAGTTCCATGTCATTGGCGTTTGAGATTACTCCCATTCGAATCTCTTCCTTTGAAATCTTCTCTTTGCACTTTTTACAAGTGGCTCGACCTGAATGCACTTGTTCTAGTTGATACGTTGACATGTTTGAGATTTGCTTGCAAAATAGGATTTATGAAGTATATATCACACTGAAAGTGTAAGATACGAAGTTGAAAGTTGAAAAACGGATCTCGAAAGCTCGAAAATGAGAAGTAAACAAAATGGCGGGAAAATGAATGTGTCATCAAACAATGAGTTTTGACAGCCAAGTTAGTTCTCAAATAGGGAGAAACGAAAAAAGAAAGTCGATGCGTAATTCGTAATGCGAAATACTACTCGTACAAAACAAACAATCCATATCTTCCTTCCATGCATCAATGAGATCAAATACTATAATCCTTTACTTATCCTTCATCACATCACAAGGATTAGGATTCTCAATTCAAAGGGTTTCCTTACGCTCATTTTCGTCGTCTCATTCATCACTATGTGCTTACGATGAGGAACTAGAACGAAAAGCTGAATTAGCCGCTCTTGAAAAAGCTAGAGGCGGCGTTGGTGAAACTGCAGCGGGTGCAATTCTTGGAGGTTTACTTCTGGGTCCATTTGGAGCTGTCTTTGGAGCTAGTATAGGATCTAATTTGGGTGCAAGAAATGCTCTCTCAAATGCTAAAAAGCAAGAGCTGGAACGAATGGGTGTCACAGAAGAAATGCTGCAGAGCGCAAAGGAAATTGGAGCATCTCTCGAGAGAGGCTTTGAAGGACTGAAAGTTATACAAGACAGTTTACGAACACAACAATCATTTGCAGCGAAGCTTGATTCAGAAGTGCAGCAGGTGTATGCCAAGGCCAAGACTGCGTTAGAGGCGGGAGACGAAGATAGAGCCAGAGATCTGTTATTCAAACGTACCCAATTGCAAGAGAAGCTGAAAAAGACGTTGCAAAATTGCATAGATGAGAAGAGACGACTCAGTCAAATGGAAGATAACGTGAGGGCTCTCGAAGAGCGCGCACTTGAAATGGAAAGTTTGCTCAAGAGAAACATTGGTGAGTCTATATCGTTTGTCCGCTTCACCTGGTTCTACTGCTCATATTCCAAAAATCAATTCTAATCCATGTAATTTATACTTCAATCAGGAGCCAAGGCTCTTATAGACAGTGGAGCAAATCAGTTTTCTTTGGCTGCTGAAGATCCACTTTTACAAAAATTTAGAGACATGGGAATTGAATGATTTCTGTTCCCATTTCAGGAAACATTAGATGGGACTTTCTATGATGTTATTAATTTTAAAACATAGAGTAGACATGCATAGTGCATTCAGTAGATAGATAGTATCTAAGTAGATACGTAGATACAGTCCGTGTATTTTCTACTATATCCTAACCTTATTATGTTTTTCCAAATCCATCAAGATCTTTACAAAAGGAAGAGTTCTTCAACAAGAAAAAGAATAAATACAACTCTCGGTTCTCGTTCATAGTTCATAGGTCGTAGGGGACATTTGACAGTTAATTCAAAGAAAAGTTCAAAGACAAGAAAGAGATTACTTGAACCCATCCTCATTTCCCTAATGTTTGAGTTCGGAAGGCTCCTTTTGTTAGGATTCGGAATCGTAGTCACCTACTTTTCTCTGATAGTTACATCGTATAGTATTCAACCAAATATATGGAAATGGAAGACATACAATATAGCATATGAAAAAGCGACAAATGATGGTAAAGATAATGTACCATTATCCTGTGATCCAGTTCTACTCCTGAACGGATTTGGTGTTGGAACATTTCATCAACATCGTTTAATACCACAACTTTTGTCAACGAGAGACGGAGAAGATAATATGGTCATATATGGTATTGATTATCTTGGTCAAGGTTGTAGTTGGCCAATAGAATGTGATGATGGGAATAGCTCAAATGAAGCTGGACTTGCATATTCCGCGGACACTTGGGCAAACCAAATTATTTCGTTTCTAGAATGTGTTGTTCTCCCTGCACACCCTGGACACAAAGTTCACTTGGTTGGAAACAGTGTAGGTGGTCATATTAGTGTTTTACTGGCTCATGAACGACCTGATCTAGTATCCAGTGTTTGTTTGCTGAATGCAACTCCAGTCTGGGGGTTGAATCTCCCAGGATGGGACGGCCGTTTACCTCCTCCTCCTATACCACGTCAGATAGGAAGGTATCTATTTGATAAAATCAGAGATTATGATACAATTGAAAAGTATTTGGATAATGCATACTCAAATAGGGATGCATTTGATGATGAGTTGATGCATCAAATAAGACAGTGCACGGAAGGGAAAGGCGGACACGCTGCATTTGCAAGTATTCTGTTTTCACCTCCAGCTACATTTGATGGAAACTTTCAAAAGAATTTTTATCATGAACTGACTGAATTAAAATGTGATGTTCTATTAATCTTTGGTAAAAATGATCCTTGGTGTTCACCAGCATTTGGCAGGAAGATGATGCTTCACCTTTTGGAACGAGAAAAGAAATCCATCTCGCCAATCCCAATTCAACGCTATATCGAATTGGACAATGTCGGTCACTGTCCGAATCACGAAGCACCTACTTCAGTAGGAATTATAACTCATCGATGGATCCATGCAAAAGATCGTTCAATCGAACATCTAACTTTAGTAGATAATGATGTACGTGTTGTCGATGAACCATGGGGAAGAATCACAGCAGAAGAAGTTTTACGAAATGACTTGACTTTTTCATTTATGGACAGACTAACAACTAGCTTAGTTTAAAAGATTAAATTCCATTAGATATATAGACCTGCTTTTAGTGGATACAAGTATGAACATACAAATGAAGATCCTATTGAGAAAATCATTTCAGTTATCTTATAAACTGAAGTTCTAAAAAGGACCGTTCACTCAAAATTTGCAACGGTAGTGCTGGCTGCTGGCTCGTGGAAAAGAATCAATCAAAAATCTGTTCGGATACACACACAACAAACACATCATTCATACAATACACAAATCAAATCCTAATTCATCCATCATGTCAGATTTTAACGAACCATCTTGGCTTTCCAAGGCGAATGATGCACCCGCATCTCCAGCAAAGGCCAAATTAGCGTCTAAACCTGAAACACCCACTCGACCCGATACTGCTGCTTCTGCCCCAGCCAATGCAGCAACCGACGTTAGTGCAATCAGTAAAGAGGGTATGTTTTATTGCTTCTAAATATTGTGCTCGCTTTTCTTCGAAACATATTCTAAGTAACTCTTGATCTCTCACACGATAGAAGCTGAACAAGAACAATTACGTGGGGTGATTCTCTTCTCCCGTCTTCTGAACCTTGGGGTGTCGGCCGGACTTATCACGATGGCCATTATAAAACTTATTGGCATTCGCTCACCCAAAACAATTGTACTTGCTTGTTATGCCCTTCTTAGTGGATGTTTGATTTGTTGTCTGGAAACTCAGCTCAAAATGGTTCGCACAACTATCGCTGTCAATTTCGGATTTTTATTCAATGCTCCTTTAAGGCTTATATTTTATTTTATTGTGGCGAGTATCTGCCTTTCTTTCAAAGGGGATGTGTTTGGGATGATTATGGCTGGAGTAACGGCTGCAACAGCCATTTGGAATTGTTATGTTATCTTGAAATATCCAGCTTACAGACAGATGAGAGATAATCTCGCCAAAGAGGAAGATGCAAGGATTGAAGCCAAAATCAGAGAGGAAATGAGAAAAAAGGCCACTGTAGCAATGTTTTCGAAGAATTGATTGATTTCCTGAACTAAGTAGTTGAAAGTTGTGGAGTTAGATGATACTGACCTTACTACACAAATGTAAACAAACATGCTGTTTGTGTAACGTATTATTGTAAATGAGCAATTATTCAAAAAAAACATTATTTATTACAATTATGCTCTCTCAATATAAGTTCCTTTCTCGGTATCAACTTTGATAGGAGTTCCTTGTTCAACGAACCCAGGAACAGTAACAACAGCTCCACTGCTCAATACTGCGGGCTTTGTGTGGGCTCCAGAAGTATTTCCCTTTAGACTGGGTTCAGTCTCAACAATGTCATAAATGAAAATCTTTGGAGGGACAACTTCAATACATGATCCTTTAAAGTTGATAAGACTGACTTCCATTCCCTCAACAATCCATTTTTTCTGCTCTTCAACAACCTTGGAGTCAACCATGACTTCCTCAAAGGTTTCTAATTACAGAACAGATGAAAAACATTGTGCAGTGATGAGAAACCAGTTACTTGAAAGCATCCATTTAGTTACAAACAATCATTTACTTACCAGAGTTCATAAAGAAATAGTTTCCCATTTCATCAGCATAGGTGAACTGGGCATCCTGTCTAAGAATCTCAGCAGTCTCGAACTTCTCTCCAGATCTATAAGTGTTTTCAATGGTGTTCTGAGTCTTTAAGTTCTTAAACTTAATTGTCGTTTTGGCTGCACCTCTAGCCTGCTTCATGATACTGAAGCTGAGTACCTTGTAAGGATCTCCATCAAGCTCAATGGTCATACCTAAGAAAATAGTAACGTGATGTTATTGAGAATTTTATGCGATTCAATGATGTCTGATTCTACATCTTCTTTATAAATGAATGAAAATAACCAATGCTCACCATTCTTAATCTCTGATGTATCAACTGCAACTTCTAATGCAGTGGTAGATCTGGTAGGAATAGAGTTGGGGGCAAAGGCAGATGCTCCGGCAAAGAGAGCAGCGATCAGAGTGGAACGGAACATCATCGTGGCTTTATTAGTGCAATATATAGTGTCGTGAATAGAACGAGTGGCGATTGACGACGTTTTCCTTCAACCTGGTCAATTTGTCAAACTAATTGAAGTTAGTGTCCAATAGTACTCGTACTTACACTTACTGAGCAGTTGGCAGTTGAAGACAACGTGTACGATAGATGGGTGAGTCATTTTTCTATCGGGTGGACTCAAATTTTCATGTCTGACGTTTTTGAAAATTTGCGCGAAATGACGTTCTTTCCTCTTGGCCAATCACGGCTAACGAACATACACACTCCAAACACAAAACAAACCAACCACGTTGCAAAAGCTCCGCATAAACTCTTGATTGAGTTCCAAATTACACCACCACAACCACCACCAAACATTCAAAAAGCTTGTTTTATTTCTGTAGTTTTAAATTGATCCATGAAGAGAATCATATCAGCCAACCTCTGTACGGCCGCAGCGCTCGGGATCGCCTTGTATCAAAGTGACGCATTCACTTTTTCCAAGAATACTTTCATTCATAGACGTGCAACATCTGTGGGTGAAACATCGTCTCTCAACAAAAAGTCATTGACACAATTATTGGCAAAGCCAAAAAAAGGGAAGCAATTAGTGTCTAATTTTGATCTTGATGCATTTGACGACGATGAACCTCTATCAAAGAAGGATCAACTGTTAGCCGAAAAAGCTGCAAAGAAGGCAGCAAAGGATGCATCCAAGAAAAAAGCTGACGATGAGAAGGAGTTAGCAGCGAAGAAAAATTCAGATGCTAGAGCTGCTGGTCTAGCTGCTTTGAACAATATTGATTTGGATGATAATGCACCTATGAGCGCCAAAGATAAGAAGGAGATGGAGAAGAAAATGGCAAAGGAGGCAAAGAAGAAAGAAAAGGAAGAAGAAGAAGCCCCTGTTTTAAGTAAGAAAGAAAAGGCTGCACTTAAAGCAATCGAAGAAATGGAACGCATGGAGCGTGATGCTGCCGCAAAAAGTGAGTCGGGAGGTGAACCAGAAGTTACTCTAAGTAAAAAAGATCAGAAAGCTGCAGCAAAGAAAGCAGAAAAAGAAGCCGCCAAAAAGGCTGCTAAAGATGCTAAACGTGCTGCAAATAATTCTGAAAGTGAAGACGTTGAAGCTCCTGTTGTTGCTATCAATGGAGAAGGGGCACCTGTCGAAGAGGCGAAAGTTAAGACAATGACTTTAGAACAACGAATTCGTAAGGAGCGTCCACCTCCACGTATCCGTGTTATGGAATCTTCACAGCCAAACTTTTCAGCTCTTCGTCTTGAAAATGTAGGCATTACTTTCAGAGATCAGGAAGTTCTGAAAGATGTCACTTGGGGAGTTCAGACAGGTGATCGTATAGGACTCGTAAGTGGACAAATTAATAATTTTCTATTGTTTCATTTTCCATTTGTGTCGATTCACACTCATTCTTTACGTTATACAGGTAGGACACAATGGTGCCGGAAAAACGACCCAATTACGAATTTTGTATGGAGAACAAGAACCAACTACTGGCGACGTCGTGAAGAGTAAAAGTGACTTGAGAGTTGCCATGCTGCGTCAGGAATTTATTGATGAACTTATACCCGAGAGAACTCTAATGGAGGAATTTATGAGCGTTTTCGAAGAGGAGAATAAGATCCTCTCCGATTTGCGTGAAGCAGAGACTGAGCTAGAGGGAATGACCGGAGAAGATTCTGATAAGATGCAGGAGGTTCTTGATAGAATGCAGAAACTTCAAAACAAAGCCGAAGCCAAAGATGTATATGCTCTTACAAGTCGTGCTAAGAAAGTTATGAATTTGATGGGCTTTGAAGATGACGAGGAAGACTATCTTGTTGCCATGTTTTCAGGTGGATGGAAAATGAGAATAGGACTTGGGAAAGTACTCTTGCGAGATCCGAACATTTTACTTCTTGACGAACCTACAAATCATCTTGATCTTGAGAGTGTGGAATGGCTTGAGCAGTTTCTCATTGAGCAAAACATACCTATGGTTATTGTTAGTCACGATCGTGAATTCTTGGATAGGGTGTGTAACAAAATTGTAGATGCAGAAGGTGGAATGTGTACGGAATACGATGGAAATTACTCTAGATTCTTGGAGTTAAAGAAAGGTAAGTTTTTAACCAAGAATATTCATTATGATTGCAAAAAAATTTACCCTATTCACACGATTCTTTACTTTATCATTCAGCTCGCATGGATTCCTGGAATGCTGCTTACAAAGCACAAGAGAAGAAAATTAAAGAAGAACGTTCGTGGATCAACAAGTTTAAGTTGAAGCAACCCCAGGCTGTAAAACAGCGTGAGGCTCAATTAGAAAAACTTATGCAGAGCGAGGACTATGTTAAAAAGCCCCCATTTGTTGGAAAACCATTTAGATTTCGTTTTCCTGATGCACCCCGTCTTAGTCCAGAGGTTGCAGATATAAAGGGACTGTCTCATTCATATGCAGATGGTGCAAATCGGTTGTTCGAAGATGCTGATCTTTTCATCGAAAAGTATGACCGAATCGCAATTCTTGGGCCCAACGGCAGTGGTAAGAGCACATTATTGCGACTCTTGACAGGAAAGGAAAAACCAGACTCTGGAAGTGCCGAGATTGTGGGTCAAAATATTGTGATGAAGTACTTTGAACAAAATCAGGCAGATGCCTTAGATTTGGATAAAACTGTGATTGAAACTGTACAGAGTGCTAGTAATGGACAGTCTTATAATGAACTTCGTGCCCTGTTAGGTCAATTTCTTTTCAAGGGAGATGATGTCGAAAAGAAGGTTTATAATCTCAGTGGAGGAGAGAAGGCTAGACTTTCATTGTGTTGTATGATGCTTGAACCCGCTAATCTGCTCATATTGGATGAGCCTACAAACCACCTCGATATCCCAGCGAAAGAAATGCTCGAAGAAGCCCTTCAACATTTCGATGGCTCGGTTGTGGTTGTGTCCCACGATCGTTACTTTATCAGTCGTGTTGCTACGACCATTGTCGCCGTTGAAGATAAGAAGCTTGTAAAATACCAGGGCGACTATAAATTTTACATGGATAAGAGCAAATTTCTGAAAGAAAAACTAGAAGATCGTGCAGTTAAGGGAGTTGATAGAATAGGTTCTGCACCTGTAATTGATTTGGAAGCAATGAAGGCTGAGAGCAAAAAGAAAACTTTTGGAGGCTCAAAGACTGCCCATATGGTCTCTCGCAAAGACAAGGGAATCAAGAACGCTAAACGAAATCAACCAAACTAAAATTTATGCTTCGAGAATTTTATCTTTCTATTCTTTTACCGTATTTTTTTTATAAAAAAATATATTTACTTGCCGATACAGAAATCGCTGAATAGAACGTCCAGTACATCTTCTACATCGATAGCACCAGTGATTCTTCCCAACTCAGAAGCTGCTAGTCGCAGTTCTTCTGCTGCCATATCTAAAGCCATGTATCCTTCACTGCTGCGTTCACCAAATCTCTCCAACGCTGCAGCCGCTGCCTCCACATGACGACGATGGCGTGCCCTAGTTATTACTGCATCTTCGTTACTAATACTCGATCCTTGGTCATCTTCGTTCGAATCATTCAAGTTAACTCTTGCAAGGACCTTTTCCGTGAGACTACTAATCAGCACATCAACTCCAGTGTTAGTTGCACAGCTGATATTAAATTCTTCGTCGATATGAAGCGCAGGATTTAATGACGACTTAATTGTCGAAGAATCTGGCATTCCTTCTATTAAGTCATCTTTATTTCGAATAAAGAGAACTTTTTGTTGCCTGTCAAACTTTAAAGTCTTCAAAACGTCATTCACTGCTGATATTCCGCGATCTTGATCTGTGGAATCGATCATACAAATCAAGACATGTGCTTCAGAAGCTGCTTTTCTGGCCCTTTTTATCCCTTCTATCTCAATAATATCTTCCGTACTTCCATCCTCTCTCACACCAGCTGTATCGCTGACAATACATCGTACACCACCTAGATCTAATGTAACCTCAACAACGTCTCTAGTAGTCCCGGCGATAGGACTCACAATCGCTGCATCTCTATCAGCTAACAAATTTAGGAGACTCGACTTTCCTGCATTTGGCGGGCCAATAATGGCAACCTTGACTCCGTCTCGTAATATTTCACCTCTTTGTGCATCCGCCAAATGTCGCATCATTTTTATTTTCAAAGTGTGCATATTAGGTCTTATGCCCCCCCAAACTCCCATCTCCCCGTTCTCATCACCATGGACTACATCTAAAGAATCATCGTCTAAATCTTCATCGTCACCGAAGTCAATAACTGCCTCCGCATGCGCAAGACCTTTGATTAATTCCTTCCTCCAACCTTCATATAAATCACTTAATCTACCATCCATTTGTCGAAGTGCCTGCAATCGTTGATAACTAGTATCCGCAACAATTAAATCAGCCAAAGCTTCCACTTCGACAAGCCCTAATTTCCCATTCCCGAAAGCACGCTGCGTAAACTCACCCCTATCTGCGGGCCTAATATGAAGATTATAGGGTGGCTTACTCAATCTATTCAAAGCTGCTAAAACACCTTGAACGACAGCTCTAGATCCATGCGAATGTATTTCAACCATATCTTCTCCTGTAAAGCTTTTTGGCCCGTCAAACAACAATACAAGAGATGAATCCAAAGGATCTCTTGACACCCCTACTTCTTCAGTAAGAATGGGATCATGTAACATTCGAAGCGCGGCATATCTGGGGTTGGGTAACTTTATCTCGTCATAAGATTCACGTTGTGTCTTAGATAGTAACATCTGTAGAGCATTGTGAGATTGTGATCCTGTTATTCTAATCACTGCAACAGCCGAGGCTGAAGAACCAGCTCCACTAGAAAGGGCATATAAGGTTTCATCAGTTGATTTATTTTGTTTTGTTTCAGAGATTACCTCTGAAGATAAACCAGATTTAGTGGAGAATGATATTGAGGTTAAACAGTTTCTGTAAGAAATCGTTCTTTTCGGATGTGATCGAGTTAGAACTGGACTGTAAGAAGCCGTTTGTCTCAAACGAAATATTAGACTGGACACTTGAATCATCATTAAAAGGAGTCGCTTCATCGTAGGATTTGGGACCAATTTGATTTCACCATCCAAATCACATCTAAATTGTGACGATGTGATGATGATTTTTGAAGTGTCTTGTGTCTTTATCCTTCACGTGTTGGTAAAATGTCATGTGTTCAAAAAATTGGTTGGTTCGGACGCGACGAGGAAAGCAACAACAACAATAACGAGAATAGAAACACGCACTTACTACTGTACTTGATTTCGGAAGACGACTTGTTCCAAGAATAAAAAGTACCACAGTCTCATGATGCCAAAAGTATCCCCCTATTTCCTAAATTATGCAATTGCGTACCTTTTGGTTGGTGTGAAACCTTTACAGAGTTTTACATGGAACGCGCCATTATCATCGAGTCATGCTCGAATTAACTTTACCTCTATCCACATGTCCAGTAGAGAAGAAACATCCAAAGTTTCTCCTCAGGAGTCTGTCAAAGATAAAGAAATGTCAAGTAAAATTCTTGCTGAAATTGCGGATGGAAAGCGAGACTATCCCGAATGGTTTTATGAAGAATACCAAGAGGAAATTTTTGATATTCTAGAAGACGACGATGATCCGAACGCGATTGACCCCGAAACTCTTGGAAAATGGGACGAAACTGACTTAGAAGGAAGATTAGAGTATGAGTTTGATCCTACAAAGGAAGATCCAAATATTTTGGATGCTAAGTACGAACATGTAAAGTCTGTCCCGGTTGACGAGGAGGGTGTGGAGGTCATGTACGATCCTATCTTTGGCCGTGCGAATCCTATTGATGAACGTACCATTATCAATGCTCCTGACTCGTACATCATTGATGATTCGACACGAGATGACTCCATTGTAACGCCAACCTTTCCTGAAGGCGATTTGGAGCTTGGATTCAATGCTGACATCAAGGCATTCCGTAAGTCACTCAAAATTGTCGATACTTACGTTGACCCTTACCTTCAGATTGAAGTTCCAAGGCATTCGGCCAAATGGTATGGTTACCCACAAAAAGTCAAATATCCTGATAAACCTGACCTAGAAAATAGGTTCACCAAAGAAGAATCCAAGACTGATTTCAGTAAATTGACTCCGTACCAAGCAAGAAAAAAAGCAATTGAGTTGGCTAGATCCAAAAATAATGAGTGGTTACCAAAAGGAAAGAGTGTCGAATACCACAATGAGCGAACAGAGATTTTCAAAAAGAAAGGTTTGTTGGTAGGTTCTCTTCAGAAGGGAGAAATAGACCCCAAGGTAAAGTCAAAGATCCAGCCTGTTCTTGATGTGTTGGGAAGCTGTGCAGAGTTACTCGAAATCAATGGATCAGTGTTCAGATTTCATTACCATGGTCTTATAAAGAATAAGAGGGGAATGGCAGCGTGGACCGAAACTATGATTAGGGACGAAGGAGTCGAATGCACTGGTGTTGTGTTTGAGACGGGCTGGAGAAAGAGAGATCCATATTATGACAGTGGAGACAAATGGTTTGGACCCTATTAAGAATCATGATAAAATAAGTAATATACAATCATTGTTTTCATTCTCTAACGATTTTTCTGTATTGTTTTATTCTATTCCACATCCGAAGGAGCACTATCATCCCCCTCCTCTTCTAAGGAAGATATACTATTTTCTTCTTTGTCGTCATCTGAATTCCACTCAGTTCCAAAATCTGTAACCATGTCTTTCTCTGATAAAACAGGAATGGCGATTTCATTCCGTCTCACTATGGGTATAGTGTAAGGAGGGTTATATTGGAAAATGATATGAGGGACGACTGAACCATGAGGGGCATCTACCTCAACTCCATCCAAAGCTAATGCTGACAAAAGAGCATCTTTTTGTCTTGAAACTTCTCCTTCCGTGACAAATCCGGTAAATTTCGCCACAGCAAGACGAGATGGCGGAACTTCAACAATCTTCACTGCTCCACGCTCATTAAAAGTTCCTTCTGGAGACAATGGCTGAGGAAAATCTGTGATCGTGGTTTCGCCGTCTTTCTTCAGAAAGAATCTCATTTCCCCAAGACTTGTTGTTGCAACTGGGGTCGTCATTTCCATGGAACGACCCTCATCGTTTGCCCCGAATAAGTAAGCAGCAAGAGCATTGAACGCTGCGCCACCCTTAGCCAAATCGTCCATAGAATATGGTTCGCCGACTTTTGCCATGCTACTACTTGCAACACAGTATCCTTCATAATCTCTGATTTCATAGTTTTGCCCCTTGGATACTACTTTGTATGCTGGACCTACTAAACCTTCTGGAGTTTCAAGAAATACATTTTTGGCTTCAGTCGCCAAGTCAGCCGTCTGCTTAGAAATACGCCGAGGAATACGTGATGGATCAGCAAGATCACCTTGCAAAATCTCCAATTGTTTCTTAGCTTGATTTGTAACAGCGTCAAGAATACGAGATCCAATTTTCGGTACTAAATTTGGCAATTCATCCGGAACAAGATTCTTTGGAGCCTTCTGTGGGTTGGATGCAACAGCAGCAACTGCTGGTAAAATGTCAGTGGTGATCTGTCTTGCTACGGCTCGAGTTCCATCTTGCAGTTTCTTTCCAGTGGGAGTGAGAAGATTGTCAATCTATATATTTTTTGAAAGGCAGAAAATAGCAGGAAAAAATGAGAATCTATTTCAATAACAGACAATATTCGCCATTCGGGTAGGAAAACAAACACTTTACCTTTCGATCTCTCAGCGCTGCTTGAACGTCATTTCGGATTTTCTCATTGGAATTCAACAAATCACTTAATAAAATTTGACGTTTACCTGCCGCAGTAGTGGGATCCAAAAGTTGCTCTAGAGACTCCTGCCAAGTAATGGCTCCTTTCGATATTTCATCCTCCTCATCCTCCGAGAAAATATCACCTTCGTCCATGGATTCGACAAATGCCGAAAATGCGCTGTCTGTATCTTCTTTCACCGACTTTAAGGCAGTACATTTTACGTTACACGAGTTAAAAGCAGGGGGACAGCGATTCGAAACCGGCAACGCTGTGAATGCCGAAATAAAGGATGATATTGACACCAACAAGAAAGTTTTACAGAACAGCATCAATTGTAGCTTCATAATTTCCCACAAGTATGAATTTAATGTTTAAAACGTTCAAAGTGATATGATAATGAATGCAGAGAGAGAGATCTGTATTTCTGGTAGTTTTGCTCCTCATCTTGATGTTCTTCGTTCTTTTTTCTTGTTCCTCTCTCCTCGCGTGGTGGGTTGATGTTGCAGTTTTTACAGTTACCGGTTACCGTACCCAAAACAAATGACAAAAGTACAATAATTTCATAAACGATATCTTAGAACGAATTACTTACGTACATCACATTGTTTTCATCAAGTCTGCTTTCACCAACTCATGCATCAACTGCTGTATAAATAGAGTTCTAGCCTCTATTCCATAGTGAGCTGGATGGTCTCCTGTGATCCTGTCCACGTTGAAGCTTCGTTTGTCCATCACTGCACCCCAATCGACCAAAAGAAAATCGTTATTCTTGTTCATGAAAGAGGGTTCATGATCACTAGAATCATGATGGTCAGTGTTGTCTTTATCCCTTATTTCAGGAAATGATGCGTTTTGTCTCATTTCTTCAAAGAAATACCTTGCAACAGTGTTGGCATCTCTTATACTCTGATCATTATCAGTATATCTTGTGTCGAAAGCACTCGTCCGAAATACAACTCGTAGGCTGTTTGGAGTATTTCTATGAATTCTATCAAGTGCAACTGCCAATCTACTTGACACAGTAGAGTTTGGATGTGTTTTCATGGTACATGTGCTTAGTTGAGAAAGCTCCCAAATTCCCATAGCAATAATGATCATGTCGTAATCTTTTTCAAATATTTGAACATTCGAGTTCATAGTCCAACTAGAACCACTTGGACGAGGTCCTCTGGGACCAGCTAAATCATCAGTATTATCATCTCTCCACATCCAAGACAAAGTCTTATAACAGTATAAGATTCCGTGATCGAAAAACGTTACATGTTTCTTTGTAGTAGTCATCGTGGTGCTGTTATTCATGATATTATCGTGTTTGTCTGCTCCTACCACTTCACCTCCTCCCTCCTTCTGTTTTTCTTGTTCAAGATTTATGCATGCAATATAATTTCGACCCGCTAAGTGCACAATCTTTCGATCACCAAAGTCTGCACACGATGTGCTTTTACCATCTTTATTCAAATTTAACGTTTGTGCTTCATCTATCTCTTTGAGCTTTACATCATTTAAATCTTTAGCATTAATCAAACCATTAATGGTTTGATAAATTCATCTGCTTGTACTATCCCCTAAGATGAGAATGTTATGCTTCGTGAAGTAAGCCCTAATCTGGGATGGTGTAAATACAGGCACTCCTTGAGGTGGAATCCAAGCTTTTCCAACCCATTTGTAATCAGAGGAGCTAGTGTTTAGAATTAAATCCGCAGTACTTTTAGGACTTATCAGTTCGTGATGAATGACATAATCATCATGGATCATAGTAGTATTGGTGCTGCTGCTACTGCTGCTGTTGTTGCTACCAGTGCCAGTACTAGTAGCAATAGTAGCACTAGTACTAGTAGTAGCCTCAGTTAGGGTTGGTGCTGCTACAGGAGTTGACGTTGTACTATTTGACCGAATAATAAGTTTTGCCACATCTTGCTGTTGTACTGATTGCTTATCAAGAGAGAGAATACTGTTCTGCCTCCTTATTTGATTCAAGCTGAACAACAGGAGCGCTGAAAGTACGAGGACCAAAGGTACTAGGGAATTTCTACGAGTACCATGCTGTCTCATCATTTTAACATAACTTTTATTTGCTTGTTTTATTACATTCTGTCTCTTCTCTGCTTCTCTGCTCTACGAACAGAACCTTAAGGTCATTTACTATGGTGGCGGCTGATCCGATTGAGTCCCAAGCTAATTCTATGTAAATAGCCAAATTTTTATCACGACTCCAAATCGGCCGGTCAAGCAAAAACATTGATCCAACATGGATAGTAGCTCGTAGCTCAGGAGCCGTACTAACCTGGCAATAATAAAGAGAGATTGCAAAAATGAATAAATCAATCATCAATCGATCAATCAAGAATCAATCAAGAATCGAGAATCGAGTGGATTCTTTTTCTGAACACAAGCAAAAATCTACTGACAACATAGTCGCCATGAACACATCAGCCATATTCAGTCGTAATAAAACTGCCGTTATCACTGGGGCTTCTTCTGGTATTGGGAAGGCTGCTGCCATTATGTGCGCCAGCAAAGGAATGCACGTCTTTTTAGTTGATATCGATGAAGAAGATCTTTCAAGAGCCCTCGTTGATGTCCAGAATGCTTCCATTTTCGATACTCAGGTTATTAAAGATATGATTGTTGATGTTTCCAATGAAAAAGAAATGAAATCCTTGGCGAGTATTGTTTATAACAGTCATCACGTTTCTTCGGTGAATTTTTTAATGAACAACGCGGCAATTTCTTTAGGAGGCGGCGCGATGGCTGATATGGACAAGTTCCATGATTTATTTTCAGTAAACACAATTGGCCCAATCCATGGATGTCAGGCATTCATTCCTTTGATGAAGAAAAAGGGTGAGATTGGTTTGGTGGTCAACACTGGATCTAAACAGGGTATCACTGCTCCGCCAGGCAATCTCATTTACAATGTTTCGAAGGCAGCACTCAAGACATGGACGGAAGGACTTGAACATGAGCTACGAACTGATAGATTTGAGAAAAAGGGAAACATTTATTCTGCCTTACTCATTCCAGGATGGGTGAACACGAGCATCAATTTGAAGGAGGAAAGAACTCGAGCTCAGACTGAGGGACGTGCATTCGATGAAGATAAAGTATTTTTTCACGAGAACAAACCAGCACCAGGCGCTTGGATGCCAATGCAAGTAATTGAATTCATGTTGAAAGAATTGAATGAAGGTAAATTTTACATTGTGTGTCCAGATAATGATGTCGATAGAGAAACAGACAACTTGAGAATGACTTGGGCTATGCAGGATATTACGCAGGATAGACCACCTCTTTCAAGATGGCACCCGGATTGGAAAGATAAGTTCAGTGAATACTTGGAGCAAAACAAAAAACGATAGAGGACCAAGCTTTCAGTTTTGTAGTTGAATTATCTATATCTTTCTATATACTAGGATAATATATATGAATGATTAACGTCGTAGGTTTCTTAAAAGGGTACATTACTTTTAGCAGACGAGTGTTCCACTCGTTTCCACTTAGCAGAGGCAGTTCCACCGCTTTCATTCGAACCAAAGTGCCCATTCGAGGATCCTGTCAAGCCGGTCATCTTAAAGGTCGATGACGATTTTTTGTTAATGTTTTCAACAAT
>Ga0213868_10000809_pt1 | contig 30320 bp, 25 predicted proteins | sample PICome_9_FD_160087 | JGI IMG/M metagenome (GOLD analysis project Ga0213868, IMG submission 160087) | Coastal seawater microbial communities near Pivers Island, North Carolina, United States - PICO127 | ecosystem: Environmental > Aquatic > Marine > Coastal | place: USA: North Carolina... | reverse complement strand
CTAGCATTTTGCACTGAGGCGGTTCCCTGAGTGTGGCTCAGACGCAAAACGACACGGTCGTCTTGCTGCAAGATCGTAACAAGCCCTTCCGGCTAGGAATTTGAGACGACATGGCGCGAACGACAAAAAAACCGGCGACAAAGGGCAGAGCCAAGAGTTCAACCGTTTCGAAAAAAACTGCTGCAGCAGCGAAACCTGAGGGCCCGGTTCCTGTTGTTGGGCTTGGTGCTTCTGCCGGCGGCTTGCAGGTCTATAGTGCGTTCCTGGACGCGGTGCCTGCCGACACCGGGGCCGCCTTTGTGCTGGTGCATCATGTTGATCCGGATCACAAAAGCCTGATGGCGGATCTGTTGGCCAAGCACACGATCATGCCCGTGGTGCTAGCCGAGGATCAGACCACCATCAAGGCGGATCATGTCTACGTCATTCCGCCGAACAGCTACCTAAAGATCAAGAATGGTGTGCTGCACCTGTCGAAACCCATGGATCGCCGTGGCACGCGCCTGCCGATTGATTTGTTCTTGCGGTCATTGGCCGATGATCTGGGGCCAAATGCCATTGCGGTCATCCTGTCAGGCACCGGCAGCGACGGATCAACGGCCATTCGCGAGATCAAGGAAAAGGGCGGTATCGTTCTGGTCCAAGAGCCCGCCGAGGCCCCGCATGACGGCATGCCACGCAGCGCGATTGCAACAGGGGCCGCCGATCATGTCGTCACGATCGCTAAAATGCCCGACATTATTGTCAACTATATCCGGCATCCATTCATTCAAAACGGCAAGTCCAAGAAAATTCTGGGGGATAATGCCAAGGGGGCGCTGACCCAGATTATGGCCGTGCTGAAGGGCCATTCGCCGATCAATTTCGATTTCTACAAGGACGGCACATTGCTGCGCCGGATTGAGCGTCGCATGGCCTTGCGGCACATGGAGGATTCAAGCGATTACCTGGCGCTTTTGCAGGATTCCGAACAGGAGGCGCGCAGGCTATGTGCTGATCTACTGATCAGCGTCACATCGTTTTTCCGGGATAAAGAGGCATTTCAATATCTGGATGAAAACCTGCTAGAGGGTCTGGTGAAGGCGCATGATGCGGCACATCCGCTGCGCATATGGGTGCCTGCATGTGCGACAGGCGAGGAAGCCTATTCACTGGCCATGCTGGTGATCGAAAAAATCTCTACGTTGCGCAAGGATGTGAACCTGCAAATCTTTGCCTCTGATGTTGATGAACATGCATTGGCGACAGCACGTAACGGTATCTATCCGGAATCGGTTGCCGAAGACATCTCTCCGGCGCGGCTAGAGCGTTTTTTCATCAAGGAAGACCACAGCTATCGCGTGACGCCAGAGCTGCGCGATACGGTGGTCTTTGCCAATCAGAACATCCTGTCGGACGCACCTTTCTCCAAACTTGATATGATCTCTTGTCGAAATCTGATGATCTACCTGACGCCAGAGGCGCAGGAACGGGTCATTCAGATGTTTTACTTTGCGCTCAATGACGGGGGTGTCCTGTTTCTGGGCATGTCAGAGACGACAGGCGGTCAAGAGGTGCTTTTTGCGCCTATTTCAAAGAAATACCGTGTCTATAAACGGGTGGGCCATGCCCGCCGCCGGGCATTTGATTTCCCGATTATGCAGCGCTCTTTCTCGAACGCAACGATCACGCCCAAACGGAACCACTTAAAGGCAGCTGGCGACAAATTGGCAGAGCTGAGCCAAAGCGTGTTGATCGAAAATTATGCCCCGGCATCCGTTTTGATCAACGCGCAGTCAGAGGCGCTGTATTTTGAGGGACCGACGGATAATTACCTCAGGGTTCCGTCGGGCGAAACCAGCCGTGATCTGCTGGCCATGGCGCGACAGGGGCTGCGCGCACGGCTGAGCAGCGCCATACGCATGGCGCGAACCGACGACGTTGTTACCAAGGAAAATGCCACGATCACGCGCGGGGCTGAAAATGTTGGTGTGACGATCCAGGTGCATCCCGTGACGCTGGACGATACGAAACTGTTCCTGGTGACATTCGTTGACAGGCCCGCGCCGCTGGCTGTGCCCGCACCAGAAGGACCGAACGGGGAGACAAGCCGCCGGCTGGAGCAAGAGCTGGAAGCCACACGGGTTGATTTGAGCAACACCATTCGAGACTATGAACGGACGACCGAAGAGTTGAAGGCCGTCAACGAAGAAGCCATGTCGATGAACGAAGAGTTCCAATCGACAAACGAAGAACTGGAAACGTCCAAAGAAGAGCTGCAGTCCCTGAACGAAGAGCTGACAACGCTCAACTCCCAGCTTCAGCAAAAGATCGACGAAGAACGCAGGGCGTCCAATGATCTGAATAACCTGCTGTCCAGTTCGGGCATTGCGACGCTGTTTCTGGACTCTGATCTAAAGATCAAGTGGTTTTCGCCCGCGATACGCGATCTGTTCAACCTGATCAGCAATGACATCGGGCGTCCATTTGGCGACATCACAAGCAAGGTCAAGGATCCTGATCTGCTGAAAGACGCGGAAAAAGTCCTTGAGACCCACGCTTTTGCAGAATGCGAAGTTGAAGGCGAAGAAGGGCGTTGGTTCGTGCGCCGCATCCTGCCCTACCGCACCCAAAGCGGCAAGATTGACGGGGTCGCGGTGACCTTTTCAGAAGTGTCGGACATCAAGACTTTGGAGCGGGAGAATGCAACGGCCAGAGAGTTTGCCGAAAGCATCATCGCCACGGTGCGCGAGCCGATGCTGGTGCTGGACGACAGTTTCAATATCCTTTCTGCCAGCCGATCGTTTAACCTGATGTTTTCCGCAGGCCCGGGAGATGTCATTGGGAAAAACCTGTTCACGATCCAGGACCAGCAATGGGATGCCCCCCAGCTCCGCCAACTTATGCAAAGTGTCCTGCCCCAAAAGACCACGGTAGAGGCCTTTGATCTGACCTTGGATGCGGGCGATGCCGGCAAGCGCGAAATGCTTTTGAATGCGCGCAGGGTCGAAGGACGACCCAAGGGCCAGGAATGCATTCTGCTGGCCGTCGAAGATGTCACTGAGCGCAACAAGGCGCAACAAGCCCTGCTGGACCGTGAAGCGCGCCTGAGCGCTATCCTGGAAGCGGCCCCCGAAGCGATTATCACGATTGACGAAGAGGGGATTGTCGGCGTTTTCAGCCCTGGTGCAGAAAGCATGTTTGGCTTCAAATCCGAAGAAGTGCTGGGCAAGAACGTCAGTATGCTGATGCCCGATCCTGACCGCAGCAAGCATGACGATTATCTGGAACATTACCTCAAGACCGGCGAGAAAAAGATCATCGGAATCGGTCGCGAGATGGACGGCACGCGCAAAGATGGCTCTTTGATCCCGATCCGGTTGACGGTGTCAGAATTGAAGCTGAACGGCGAGCGTCATTTCCTGGGCATCATGCATGACATGACCCTGGACAAGCAACGGCGCGCCGATTTGCAGCGCGCCCAAAAGATGGAAGCCGTAGGCCAATTGACCGGCGGTCTGGCGCATGACTTCAATAACCTTCTCACGGTCGTGATTGGCAATCTTGAACTGCTTGATATGCGCAGCGACGATCCCAAGCAGAAAAAGCTGATCAGTGAGGCATTGGAGGCGTCAAATCTGGGTGCATCACTGACCAGTCAGCTGTTGTCCTTTTCCAAACGTCAGGCGCTTGCACCTGAAACCGTTGCTTTGAACGATCTGGTGAAAATGATGCTGCCGATCCTTGAGCGTACGCTTGATGAACAGATCGACATTGTGACCCGGCTGTCGGACGACCTTGATGTCACGATTGCAGATCCGGGCCTGATCGAAAGCGCTATCCTCAATCTGGCGATCAATGCGCGCGACGCGATGCCCGATGGCGGAACGCTGACGTTAGAGACACGCAATGTCGCGCTGGATACGGATTTTGCGGCCACGCAGGTGGATGTTGCGCCGGGAAAATACGTATGTCTGGCCGTGACCGACACGGGCATCGGCATGAGCGCTGAAACCCAATCCCATGTGTTTGAACCGTTTTTCACCACCAAGGGAACGGGGGCGGGATCGGGCCTTGGGCTGAGTATGGTCTATGGCTTTGCCAAGCAATCGGGCGGCCATGTTACGATCTACAGTGAGGTTGGACAGGGAACGACCATCAATCTTTTCCTGCCAGTTTCTCTTGAGGAAGGGCCTGCGGAAAAAACCGCGCCGTCTGGAAATGTCTCGGAAATGGGGACCGAAACCATTCTCGTGGTCGAGGATGACCCGAAAGTACGCACATTGACAGTCAACCGCCTTGAGCAATTGCAGTACAAGGTTGTTGCCGCCTCTGACGGTCCCGCAGCCCTGAAGATACTGAAACAACGCAAGGACATAGATTTGGTACTGACCGATGTTGTCATGCCGGGTGGGATGACCGGTTTCGATGTCGCCAAGCAAGCGCTGGCCCTGCGGCCAGAGCTGAAAATCCTGCTGGCCACAGGTTACGCAAAAGGGGTTGAGCCCAAAAAGAAAGGCAAAGGGGCTGAGTATCGTATTCTGCGCAAGCCCTATGGCCTGCAGGAATTGGCCCGCACCTTGCGCGAGATATTGGACGCAAACAGCCGGTAGCCGTTGCGCAGGTCTGTGCCGTGCCAGCCTGACGCAAACACCCGGCATTCGCGACGATGTTAGGTGCAGCCATTCTGACATAGATCAACTTTGGGCCTTTGGCGTCCGGTATTGAGGCAGTAGTGCCACGCCGGTTCAACGCCCAAGGAGATACCATGTACCACAATGTCATCCTGCCCGCCGTAATCTCAGTGCTGCTGGCTGCTCCTGCAGTCGCCATTGAGCCCACATTGGGTGCTAGACTGGGCACAAGCATGGTGGATATATCTGCCGCCCTGTCAGCCGATGGATATGAAATGACCAGTTTCGCACAGGCGGGCGAACGGATCGAAATTCAGGCTGTCAAAGGGGGCGCAAGGCATGAGGTCAGCATTGACGCAAGATCAGGTGAGGTCGTCAACCATGCGCGCACGCCCCGTCAGATGGACGTCTATGCCAGCAAGAATGGCCATCGCTGGCAGTTGAATTTCGACCCACGGACAGGAAATATCCTGCGGATCAAAGCGGGGGATTGATCAAGGCGTTTTGGGAAACACGCCCATAAGACCGGCAGCTGTTGCACCCATTATCCCCTCGCTTTCGCATCGGGTACCGCGGGCTGAACAGGTGGGTTTCAGGCCTGTTCGTGTCGTAATTTTCGGCCCCGATTACTCTGCGGCCTGCGACAGTCGCGGCGATTGCGATCCGCCATAAAGATAGTCGCGTGTCAGTGGCACCGCATCCAGGCGGCGAGATATCTGGAACTGGAAAACCGCCTGCCGTCCGAACCGAAAGGTCTGTTCACAGGCAACCAGGTAAAACCGCCACATGCGGACGAACCGGTCATCATAGATCTCTGCGGCTTGTTCACTATTGGCCTGAAACCTGTCGAACCAGTGCCGCAGGGTCATGGCATAGTGCAGCCGCAGGCATTCAACATCATCCAGCCACAGGTTTGCATTCTCTATTGCCGGCAGTACCTCGGACATCGCCGGAACATAGCCGCCGGGGAAGATGTATCTTGATATCCACGGGTTGGTTGCATCAGGCGGGGCGCTGCGCCCGATGGTATGGATCAACGCAATACCATCGTGCGACAGCAGGTTCTTCACGGTCTGAAAAAAGGTGTCGTAATGCGGCAGGCCCACATGTTCGAACATGCCGACGGACACGATCCGGTCAAAAGGTCCGCTGACATGGCGGTAATCGCACAGCTGAAATTTGACGCGATCCGACAGCCCCTCCTTATCGGCGCGCGTGGTCGCGACGCGATGCTGTTCTTGTGACAGCGTGACACCCAGAACATCGACGCCATAGTCGCGCGCAAGGCTCAGCGCCATGCCACCCCAACCGCAGCCGATATCCAGAACACGCATTCCGGGCTCCAACAAAAGCTTGGACGCGATATGGGCCTTCTTGTGCGTCTGTGCCTGCTCAAGCGTGTCACCGGGGTGTTTGAAATAGGCGCAGGAATATTGCCGGTCCCGGTCGAGAAACAGTTCGTACAATGCGCCGGACAGATCGTAGTGATGCGCGACATTGCGTTTGGCGGCAGAGGCAAAATTGTTCTGATCAATCCGCCGTCGTAGAACCCGGATCATGTTGACAGCGCGCATCCACCACACCGGCCTGCCTGCCTTGAAGTTTCGCACGACGATTTCCAGCAAACCATGCAGATCATCGTCGTCGATCACAATCTCTGCGTTCATATAGCCTTCGCCCAGGGCCAGTTCCGGGTTCAGGATCAGACGCGAGATGATGCGGGGGTGCGTCAGCCGAACTGAAACGAGACGGCCATTTCCATCGCCCAGAAAGACGATGCTTTGGTCTGGCAGATGCAATCTGATGTTTCCTTCGCGCAGAAGGACCCTCAGATTTCTGACGAGCAGGTTTTGCAGCACGGGCATATCCTCGACAAGGCCCCTCGTGTCTAGCGCAGGCGCTCAGGATGCCAATTGATCGTCATCAATCCAATCTGATCCGAATTGCGCGGGTAGGGCGCACCCAGGTTAGTGGACGGGATGGGGCGATGGTGCTGTGCCGTGCGCAGGCGTCAGGCCGCGCCGGTATCCGGTGCGGGTGGTATCTGTGTCGTGTGTTCAACAAGACGGGTCGCCAGCACCGTGCCAAAGACGAACACCGGGCAGCGCGCGACCTCTATCAGGCGCTGCAACTGCTGGTAGGTCTGCACCGGGCCAAGCGATAGATCCACCAGCACCGCCTGCGCATTGAGCCGTGCCAATTGCGCAAGAGCCTGGTCGAGCGTGGCATATTTTTGCCCGTTGGATGTTGTGGCATCGGGTGTCTGGCGGGTTTTCTTGTTCACGGTCAGCACAATCCTGTCAGCCGCCAGATGGGCAGACAGCAGCTTTGACATTTCCATCATCGGGCCGTCGGTGGCATTCGAGGCGTTCAGCAACACGACCTTGCCTGCGACCGGATGCAGATTGCGATGGGCGAAAACCAGAATATCCCACGCCCTTGCCATGTTCAGGCCGGTTTGAACAAGGTCTCCGGTATCGCGTTCGAAGGTCCAGGGGGTGCCTGCGTCGTCAGCCAGCCGGGCCAGGGATTGCTTGAACGCCCGCGCGTCTGCCTCAATCAACGTACGGATTTGCGACAGGGTGGGTGCCAGTGCAACCGTGCCACTGGGCGTCACGATCCGTTGGTTCGGAAGCGCGCAGATCGCAAGCGAGGCCGTGTCCTCCACCAAGACACCGCCGATGTTTGGGCGCAGATTGCGGACCAACCGGCTGAGAAGGTTCAATGCCGCCCTTGCGTCAACGAATGAACTTGCCCCGATGAGGATGCGGGTGCCGCTGGAGGGGGGGTGGTTCATTTGTATTCTTCCCGGGTGTCGTCCTGATCCGTACGTGCGCCGAACCGGCGGCGGGTTTCGGCAAATTCATGCAGTCGCGCTTCGACCAGGGCGTTGATGCTGTTTTGGGGGAAGGCACCATTTCGACCGCGCTTTCCGGCGGGCCGACCAGTCAGTATGGTGATCCCTTCGTCAATGGTCTTGACCGGAATGACCCTGAATTGACCAGCCTTGGCCGCGTGGACAACGTCGGGGCGCAACATCAGGTGATCGATGTTCGACACCGGTATCAAAACGCCCTGTTCACCGGTCAACCGGCGCGCCTTGCACAGATCAAAAAAACCTTCGATCTTTTCGTTCACGCCGCCGATCGCCTGAACCTCGCCATTCTGGTTCACGGACCCCGTGACGGCAAGGCCCTGTCGGATCGGGACACCTGACAGCGCGGACAGCAGCGCATAAAGTTCGGTGGACGACGCACTGTCCCCATCGACACCGCCATAGCTTTGTTCAAACACCAGGCTGGCATGCAGCGATACGGGCACATCCAGCGCATAATTGGCCGCCAGATAGGCGCTGAGTATCAGCACGCCCTTGGAATGGAGCGGACCGCCCAGTTCCACCTCGCGCTCAATGTCGATCAGCTTGCCAGATCCCATGCGCACGCGTGCGGTGATCCGCGACGGCCTGCCAAAATGGTGATGACCGATCCCGATCACGGATAGCCCGTTCACCTGGCCGACTGCCTCTCCTGCCGTGTCGATCAGAACGGTCTTGCGGGTCATTGCCTCTTGCATGCGGTCCTTGATGCGCGAGGCGCGGCGATCGGCCTCCTGGATGGCTTGCTGGACATGCGCGTCCGACACGAATTTCTGCTTGGCCTTGCCGGCATAGTGGTCCGCCTCCCGCGTGACATCGGCAAGCATCCCGATCTGCAGGGTGAATTTCCTTGAATCATCAGCCAACCGGACCGCGTGGTCCAGTAGCGCCGCAACAGCCTCGGCCGTCAGGGGCCGCAGGTTTTCCTTTTTGGCGTAAGAAAGAATTGACTGCGCCAACAGCCGTGTATTTTTGGGCGAGCGGTCCAAGTCATCTTCGAAATCAGCCTGTAGCTTGAACAGCTCGCCAAACTCCGGGTCAAGCAAGAGCAGCAACATGTGCAACCTTCGGTCGCCGATCAGGACGATACGGATATCAAGCGGAATAGGGTCTGGTTCCAACGTGGTGGTGGAGGCCAGGCTTAACCGGTCAGCCAGCGAGGCGATTGTGATGGACTGGCTTTGCAGGCACCGCTTGAGCGCGTCCCAGGCGAAGGGTTCAGTCAAGAGCCGATGGGCATCCAGAACCAGATAGCCACCGTTTGCGCTGTGCAGGGCACCGGGTTTGATCAATGTGAAATTGGTCGCCAGCGTGCCCATCTCTGAGATATGTTCGATCCGCCCCGTCAGATGATTAAGGGATGGCAGGTCTTCTGTGATCACGGGTGCGGCATGTTCGCCTGTGTCATGGGTGACCATGATGTTGATGCTGTAGCGGTCAAAGTGAGGATCACGATGATACTTTCGGATCGCTTCGGGAAAGGGTCCGTTGTTCGAGTTCGTCTTGGACAGCAGAAACAGTTCAGCGTTTGATATCATGTCCAGCCGCACCTGTTCGAGGTAGTCGGCGACAGTGGCGATCTGGGCAAATTCCTTTGCAACTTCCTCAACGCGGTGCGTCACGACACGTTCGGCCATTGAGGCATGTAATGTTTCGATCTGTTGGCGGTGTTCCTTTTCCAGCTGCGGTCCATGTCGAAGGACGCGGGCAAGATGTTCCTGAAGACGTTCAATCTTCTTGTCGATTTCCTCTTTGCGTTCCGGCGGCAGGGTTTCATAGACGTCAGGCTTGATCGGTTTTCCATCGACCAGAGCGGCCAGCATGAAACCCATGGGCGTCCGCAAAAGTGCGACGTCTTCTTCTTTCACTTTCTCGGCACATTCGGCAATTGGTTCTTCGTGCCGCTGCCCGAATTCTTCCTCAATCGCGCGTCTTTGGGTCTGGTATTCCTCGGATTCGAAAAGCGCCGGAATTTCGATGGCCAGATCATCCACAAGGTTCTGCATCGCGGTGCGCAGGGTGCCTGCCAATCCTGACGGCAGTTTCATGGCATGTGGTTTATGCGGGGCGTCAAAGTTGTTGATATAGACCCAGTCGCAAGGTGTTGGCCGCGAAGACGCGGCCTGCGCAAGCAGCCGTGCCACGGTGGTATGTCGTCCTGTCCCCTCTTGGCCCAAGACATAAAGATTGAAATCCTTATGGCCAATGTCAGCTGACAGGCGGATTGCATCGACCGCACGACCCTGGCCGACAAGGTCGTGTTCGGCCGGGAAACTATCGGTCGTAACAAAACCAAGGGTTTTCGGATCACAGGCCGGGCGCAGCTTTTGGGGTTTCAACCCATCTGGAAGAGCCAGTTTTTCTTGCGCAACCTTCGCCACAGTCAAAGCTCCGAATGTGTTTCTGAATCACCACAAGGGCGGGTCCGCCGGGCAGATCGGCGATCCTGAGAGATTTGGTGCGTCATGCAGGCAAGCGCAGGTTCCCTCAGGATCGCCACAGTCGGTCAGCTCTGATCAGGAGATCTGGATCTGGTCGACCACTGTTGTCACGCCGGGTGCCGACCATGCCGCGTCCTCGGCCAGTTTGCGCTCGTACCATGCCTTGACGTGTCCTTTCAGCGTGACCTTGCCATCGACGACATCCACGTTGATTTTTGACGCCTCAAGGGTGGCGCTGCGGTGCAGGGCCTCTGAGATCTTTCGTTTGACATCGAGCTGAGAGGCATGTGGCCGAATGGCGATGGAGTTTGTGACGCCGACCACACCGCGCAACCGCGAGACGTGGTCGCGGATGTCGGCACGTTGGTATTGCCAGTCCACGGTGCCGGTCAATGTCACGCGGCCATTCTTAACCTCGGCCTTGATGTCATATTTGCGAAAGGTCGTGTTCCATTCGCACAGATGGGCGATGCGTTCGGCGATATCCTTGTCGTCAATCTGGGTGTCGGAGGGATACTTGATCTTGATCTCCTCAACCACCGCATGCACGCCTTTGACGCGTTTGGCGGCGTTTATCACCGCCAGTTCCTCAAAATAGCTGTGAACTGTCCCATGCAGGGTGACGGCACCGTCTTTGACGGTGACACCGATGTCGGTGGCTTCGACCTTTGGATCAAAGTCGATTTCTTCCAAAATGTCGTCTCTGATTTGTTCGTCACTTCGCATTGTGATTCTCCCGATAGAGGTTGCTGATCGGCCAAAGATCGCATGGAACGGTCGGTGGCGATTGACCGTCGTCAATGGGGGATGAGATGCTCAATCAGGTCTCACACCGGCCCTTGAGGACCCGCATTGGCGCAGTCACGGCACAACATCGTAAAAAGCACCGCATCAAGGCGCGCATCAGAGATATTTTCACCGCATTTGGTGCAGATCCCGTATGTCCCCTTGTCGATGCGCCCCAATGCAGCGTTCAGCAGATTGAGTTCTTTCAGGCCAGCGCGGCCAACGCTTTCAAGGACTTCATCATCTTCCAGTTCGATGGCCTGATCCTCAAGATCGGGATCGGCGGGTTCATCAAGGGCGGCCTCGACTTTTTGCAGACGCCCCTGCAACTCTGCCAGACGGGTCTGGATTTTCTTTTTGTATCTTTGTGTGTTCATGGGTCGTTTCCCCGAGTGTAAATTTGACATCCAAAGCAGGCAGCAGTCGAAAGATGGCTGCCGGTTAGCCAACGATCCGCCATGTGCCGTCTGGTTGACGGCAGGCAATTCCGGTTCCTATGGCGCGTCGTCCGTTGACCGTGATGGTCTGCCGGTACTCGCGGCAATACCGCCCCGAGGCTGAAACACCTTCGCGCAATGGGGTGACGGTTCCGAAATTTCCCGACAGTGCGTTGTTCCAGCGGATCGTTTCGCCAATGTCTGCCCTATGGGCCACACGGATCGCCTCGTTTGCGCGCTGCCGGTCTGCGCCGTCCATGGACTTGCCGATCTCGCTGCCGATCAGCGCGCCGATCAGAACCCCGGCACCGGTTGCCACCAGTCTGCCGTCGCCGCGCCCGAACTGAGCGCCCAGCAAACCGCCAAGCACAGCACCGGTCATGCCCCCTGTTGTCTCTCTTGGGCCGTAGTCTGTCGGTGTGCAGGCGGCAGAAAGGCCAAGTGCGACAGCGGTGATCAGATGCGATGAACGGGCCATGGGAGGTCTCCGATTTAGGGCCAATGGTCAAACATCCCACAGGGTCGCCGCCTGACTATTGATCCGTATCAATCTGGTTTTCAGACATCATGACAATCAATGACCCGACCAACATGATATGCGCCTGATTGCTGCGCCTGTCCGTTCAAGGATCGCAAATGAACCAAGAAACAGCGCAAGATATCCGCCCTCGCCTGTCTGGTAAGATGCCGCATGCATGCGGCCCGCAGGATGTCACCTTTGCTCTTGATACTGGGATTGAGAACGGTCTGACCACACAGCAGGCCCAGGCGCGGCGGCGCAAGTTCGGGCCCAATCGCCTTGCCCGTCGCAGACCGGCAAGCGTGGCAAAACTGCTGTTGCACCAATTCGAAAGCCCGGTGGTTCTGCTCTTGGTGATCGCGGCTGCGGTGGCATTTGGTTTTGGAGAGTGGAAAGAGGCTATCGCCATCGGCCTGGTTCTGCTGATCAATGGCGCGATTGGGTTTGTCACCGAATTGCGTGCCGCGCGCTCCATGGAGGCCTTGCGGAAGCTTGGCAATCTCACGACGCGGGTGCGCCGGGACGGCCGCACATCCATGTTGCCGGCAGAACAGCTGGTTCCGGGTGACATTGTCATTCTGGAAGGCGGCGACATTGTTACGGCTGACCTCAGATTGGTCGAAACCTCAAATCTGTCCGCCGACGAATCTGCACTGACCGGAGAGTCGACCGACGTTGACAAAGACACCGCTGCCGTGGATGCCGACAGTGCGATTGGCGATAGACCTTGCATGGCGTTCAAGGGCACGGCGATCACGCGCGGCAGTGCCGTTGGGGTCGTGGTGGCCACCGGACTGGACACGGAACTGGGCCTGATTTCAAAACTCGTCGAAGACGCCGCTCCGGCGCATTCCCCCCTCGAAAGCCAGCTTCAAAGGCTCAGCGGTCAATTGATCAAGCTTACCCTTGTGATTGTTGCGATCCTTGGTGGATTGGGCGTCATGCAGGCTGGAGACGATCTGCTGATCATCAAGGCCTCAATCGCGCTGGCTGTCGCCGCGATCCCCGAAGGATTGCCTGTCGTCGCAACCATGGCGTTGGCGCGGGGAATGTGGCGCATGGCCGAACACAACGCGTTGATTGAGCGTCTGTCAGCGGTGGAAACGCTGGGTGCGACGACGGTTATTTTTACCGACAAGACCGGAACGCTGACGGAAAACAGCATGCAGCTTCAGGAAATTGACTGTGGCGATGTCATCTATGCATTCTCAGACACCGCGCATCGGTTTCAGACAGACACGCCCAACGCAGATAGCGAAAGCGCGGGCTGCCTGAACGATATTCTGACCGCAGGCCTGTTGTGCAACAACGCCGAGCTGAGCCGCAAAGATGGCAAGCATCTGGGCGACCCTCTGGAGCTGGCGCTGCTTGTCGCGGGCCATGTGCAGGGATTGGAGAAGCCCCTGTTGGAGGAACGCTTTGAGCGGGTCGCGGAGATTGCCTTTGACTCCACGACAAAAATGATGGGCACCGTGCACCGCGAGGCTGACGGATATGTCATGTCGGTCAAGGGGGCACCCGAAGAGGTGCTTGCCGCCAGCATTACTGCCCGGCAATCGGGGCAGGCGCAAACCCCAATGACCGCGCAGACCAAAGCATTTTGGAAATCCCGCACCGACCAGATGGCAGCACGGGGCATGCGTGTTTTGGCAGTGGCGATGCGCCGGCTGAACGTACCGCAAGAGGCCGCGTATTCCGACCTGACGTTCCTGGGTATTTTGGGTCTTTATGATCCGCCCCGTGCAGATGTGCGCGCGGCTATTGCGCAATGCCGGTCTGCTGGCATTCGGGTGATCATGTTGACCGGTGATCATGTGGTGACTGCGAAAAACATAGCGACGGCAGTGGGCCTGACGGATGGTGAGCCAACGGTCGTTGCGGGCCGCAAGCTGCGCCCGATTTCGCAGATGTCCGAGGCTGAACTGGCGCAGATCTACCAGGCCGATGTCTTTGCCCGCGTCAGCCCCGCCCAGAAGCTGGAATTGGTCACCGCCTTTCAGGAAAACGGCCAGATCGTTGCGATGACGGGGGACGGTGTCAATGATGCGCCCGCGCTCAAGCGGGCCGATATTGGCATCGCCATGGGGTTGCGCGGCACACAGGTTGCACGCGAAGCGGCCGCGATGGTGTTGCGCGATGATGCATTTGGTTCGATCGTCGCGGCGATCCGGGAAGGCAGGGTGATCTTTCGTAATATCCAGAGGTTCGTGACCTATCTTTTGTCCTGCAACCTGAGTGAGATCCTGATTGTCGGTGCAGCCATTTTGGTTGGTCTTCCCCTGCCGCTCATGCCGCTGCAAATCCTGTTTCTCAATCTGGTGACAGATGTGTTTCCGGCCTTTGCGCTGGGTGCGGGCGAAGGCAGCAAAGGAATTCTTGAGCGTCCGCCCCGCGATCCGGACAAACCCATCGTGACACGGCCCATCTGGACCGCGATAGTGCTGCACAGTCTGGTCATTGCGGCAGCCACGCTTGGCGCGTTCATATTTGCGCAGAAATCGCTTTTCTTGACCGTCCAAGAGGCCGTCACGGTTTCCTTCTTTACGTTGGCCTTTGCCCAGCTTTGGCATGTTTTCAACATGCGCGACCCGCGATCCGGGGTGTTCATCAACAAAATCACCCGAAACAAATTCATATGGTTCGCATTGGTCATCAGCAGCGGTCTGCTGCTCTTGGCGCTGTTTGTGCCGATGGTCGCAGAGCCGCTAGAGCTTGAAACACTGTCAGCAAGTGCCTGGATGCTGGTCATGGGGATGAGTGTTGTTCCTCTGGTTCTTGGCCAAATCGTCAAGACGGTGTTGCGTGTGCGCCACTGACCAAAGCCCCCGCAGAGGGCCTTTTGCGACAGGTGATCCATTGGGGAATTTGGGAAGCGCATTGAGCGGCAAGCAGATGTTGCGACCTCAGGTCTGATAGACGTAGGTTCCGGGTGCCGCGTATAGCGGCGGGTAGCCAAGCGCGGGGTTGCCAGTCTTTGGCGGCGCGCGCTGATCGCTGCTGATGCTGCCCAGCCATTGCGCATAGTCGGGCCACCAAGACCCCGGTACGGTTGTCTGACCGGCAAGCCAATGATCAGGCCCATCGTAGAACGCGCCAGCAGCGCGATGCCCGATCCTGAAATCACGACCCGGATGGCCCGGCTCGCTCAGGATGCCGCCGTTGTGCCCGCCTTTGGTCAGGACGAATGTCAGGTCGCAATCTGTAAAAAGCTTGGTTTTGTAGACGGACCGCCAGGGCGCGATGTGATCGGTTTCGGTCGCGATGACAAACATCGGGACAGAGATGTCTTTCAGCGCAATCACCCGTCCTTCGACCGCAAAACGCCCGGCCGTCAGACGGTTTTCCAAGAACAGCCCGCGCAGGTATTCCGAATGCATTCTGGCCGGCATGCGTGTCGTGTCGCCGTTCCAAACGCCGATATCCGTCGGCAGATCCTCTTTGCCCAGAAAGTAGCGGTTTATCGCGCGGGTATAGATCAGGTCTTCTGCGCGAATGGCGGAAAAGGTCCGGGCCATCTGGGGACGATCAAGGTAGCCTTGATCCCACATCATGTCTTCGACGAATGCGACCTGGCTTTCATCAACAAACAACAGCAATTCGCCGGCTTCGGCGAAATCCACCTGCGCCGCCATCAGCGTGATAGAGGCCAGCCGGTCATCCCCGTCGCGGGCCATGGTGGCGGCCGTGATCGCCAACAGGGTGCCGCCCAGGCAATACCCGTTTGCATGTACCTTGCGGTTTGGCACGATCGCATTGATGGCATCCAAAGCTGCCAGCACCCCGCTTTTGCGGTAGTCCTCAAGCGACAATTCCGACTGGTCCGCCGTCGGGTTGCACCAGGAGATCATAAAGACAGTAAACCCCTGTTTCACCAGATAATTCACCATCGAATTGTGGGGTGACAGGTCAAGAATGTAGTATTTCATGATCCAGGCAGGAATAAACAGCACCGGCTCTGCCTGTACCTTGGCGGTTTGGGGGGCGTATTGGATCAGTTCGAACAGATCATTTCGAAACACCACCTCTCCTGCTGTGCAGGCCAGATCGGTGCCGATCTTATATCCCTCGGGTGCGGGTTTGTGGGTCTGGCTCAGCGTCTGGATCATGTCTTCGGCAAAGTGAGAGGCCCCGTCGACAAGGTTCTTGCCGCCTGTTTTTGCGGTTTCAGCAAGGATTTCGGGGTTCAGCCAAGGCAGGTTTGAAGGTGCCGCAAGGTCCAGCATCTGGCGAACCTGAAACCGCGTCCGTTCGGCGTCTTGATGGCGAAGCCCGCGGATGTTGTCGGTGGCGTGATCCCACCAGTCCTGCATGGCAAGAAAGCTTTGCTGCCAGATGTTGAACGGCGCTTTGTGCCAGGACGGATCATTGAAGCGATGATCGTAGTCTTTTGGCACAAAGGGGGCAGGCCCGTCTTTGCCCAGCAGCGTGCTGGCAGAGTATTTCAATGTGGTCAACAAGTTCGATTGCGCCCGCTCAATGAGTTCCAGCTGGCGACCCGGGGAACGGCTGAGATGCAATGCCCAGTCACTCCAGGCTTCCTGGATGGAATGTGGGGAAATACCGCCGGTCACCCGCGCAACGGCGGCGCGAATGGCCCGGTCCATGTTTTGATGTTTGTGCCGCGGGGCCAGTTTGACCACTGCGGGCACCCGTGTTGGCACCAGTGCATTGCTGGTCTGCACATGTTTCGATTTGGTCTTGTCCAAATTCGGGGTCCTTTCTGGTAGCTGGCATGGGCGCGCCCTGATGGTCCAAGGCATGTAGATAGGCGCGCCAATGATGCGCCTTGCCCGCGCCGTGACCGGCACAGGGCCCTGACCCAAAGGATGTTATTTCGCGTGTGCGACCTTTACCTTCTTGGTGCTTTCGATCGCTTCGGGCGGTTTGGGGATCGTAACGGTCAAAACGCCATCTTTGACAACGGCCTCTACCTTGTCGGCATCAATGGTGAAGGGCAGCGTCATCACCCGTTGGAAAGACCCCGAGACGCGTTCGATGCGGTGGTACTCGCGGCCCTTTTCATCGCCGCGTTCGTCCTTTTCTGATTTCTTCTCGCCTTTGATGACAATACGGTCGCCGGTCACGGATACGTCGACATCGGCATCGGTCAGGCCCGGCAGTTCGGCTGTCACGCAGAACTCCTTGTCCGTCTCGCTGACATTCGAGCGCAGGCTGAATTCGTTGCTGCCGCCGAAGAAACCGTTGCCAAAATCGTCAAACAGGCTGTCGACTTCCTTGCGCAGGGCCACCAATGGGTTCTCATGGCCCTTCTTGTTCCTGATCCAGCTTGTTGGCAGAAAATCCTGGTATGACATGTTCGTCCTCCTTGATATTTGCAGGTTTTGCCTGTGTCTATCAGGCCGGTGATCGCGCTGATTGATTGATCTCAATCCGGATCATGCGAAGGGTGCACAGGGACGTTTGCAAAGGCCTGGCTCAAGTTGAAATGCTGGATTGACTGACCTGTCTGTCAGGTGGCTCACGGCCCAATGGCTCCATATCAAGGCGGTAATCCTCGGCCACGCGGAACACTGTCTTGTTGGGCACTTCGTACCATTCGTCGACAAAGGTGATGGGTTCAGACGCAATTTCGATGGCCTGATAGTCGGTCTTGGGGCTGTGGTGAACATGGGGTTGTCCACAAATCGGGCAGTGGAAAATATGATCGCGCTGCAGATAATAGAGTGACCTGTTATAGCGTGATCCGACCATATGTTCGCCGTCGGTCAGCACGATGTTCAGCCCCACCCGTGCCTTGGGGTCAATTTCGGCTGACCACGCCAGAACAGTCTCAAGCCCCTTGCGCACGGTGCTCAGCAGGCCCTGTTGCGGCTCATGCAGAAAGAGGCTCAACAGATAGCGGAAGATGTGTTCGCTGTCGGTTGTGCCCGCGATTTCGGCCCTGTGCAGCGGGTCGATGTGGTCCAGCATCTTCATCCGGACCTCATCAAAATTGGGCACCGTGCCATTGTGGGCGAATATCCACTTGCCGTGATGAAAGGGATGCGTGTTTTCGATGCGGGTACTGCCTACGGTCGCGCGGCGCACATGCGCCACGACGGTTTTCGCATATGACCGCGCGGCTGTGCGTGAGAAATGCTCTCCGTGAAAGGCGGCCCAGACCTGTTTTTCGATCATCGGCAAACCGTCGCGGTAGTCAGCAACGCCCCAGCCATGCCCATGCGCATAGCCCTGCATGTCGCTCTGGCTTTGGGCCATGAGGGCGTTCTGGGCTTTGACAAGCCCGCATTCCACCTTGGTGGGTTCATTGGCATGCAGCGCATATAGACGGCACATTGGATTTCCTTTCGCTCGCATGGATATTCTAACGTTGCGCCGAAAGACGGGCTGATCCTGATCAAAAGCCCTGCGGAATCTTGGTCTATTTTGCGGTATGATTGACGACCAGCAGACCAAGAATTTTGAATGTGACCTGATCGCGCAAGACTATCTGGGCGATGAGCCTGCGCTTGTGTCCTCTTTGGATTTCGGGCCCCTTGTGGCCCAAGGTTGCGGGCCGGGGCCCTCTGTCCTGATCGGTGACCAGTCTGAGATCAGCTTGCTGAATTCGGTAACGGCTGCGCGGCTGGACCACCGTATGGCATTGCTGGCACGCAGCGGTGACATCGTGTTGGTGCGCCACCGCGAGGCAGGGTTCGAGGCCTATCTTGCCGACTGCCTTGGCTTTCATGACGTGACATTCATGCAGGTGGACAGTGATCCGCTCCGCCCTGTTGCACAGCAGGCGCGCCTGTCGCAGCCCATGCTTGATGCATTGGCGCAGACAGCGCGAGAGCGGGGCGGGCTGACCCTCAAGGCCTATTTGACCACCGGCAATGTCTGGAGGCTGGCGCAGGCCATCGGTGACGTATCGGGCGTGCGTATCCATGTCTGCGGGCCGTCGCCGCGTATCACCCTGCGGGCCAATGACAAACTGTGGTTCAATCAGCTGGCGCAGAAAGTCATCGGGACCAATGCAACGCCGCCGACGCTTGCCGCCTATGGCCCGGCAGCTGCGGCGGGTCTGGCACGCAGGATCGGTCGCGCTGCAGGGCAGGTGATCATCAAGGTACCCGACAGCGCAGGTTCCGTCGGCAACATCCGGCTTGAGGGAGCCCTTTTGCGCGCGATGCCCCTGCAAGACCTGCGACAATTGTTGCTGGACCAGTTGCACCGCATGGGTTGGCGCGACTGCTACCCAATTCTTGTGGGGGTCTGGGATGAAAATGTCAGCCACAGCCCGTCGGTCCAGCTGTGGATACCACATAGGTCGAACAGTGCCCCGCAGGTGGAGGGTATTTTTGAACAGCGCGTCCGGGGCGAAACGGCCGCCTTTATCGGGGCAGCGCGATCTGAATTGCCGGCCTCCCTGAAAGAGCAACTGGGGATCGAAGCGCGGGCCATTGCACGGGTTTTGCAGAATCTGGGGTATTTCGGGTGCTGCAGCCTTGATGCTGTGATCTGCAAAGCCTCGCCCAGGGTGGACGTCATCCACTGGATCGAATGCAACGGTCGTTGGGGCGGCGTTTCTATTCCCATGCTGGTCGCGTCGCGGCTGCGGCCCGGCAACGGCCTGCCCGCAATTGCGATTGTGCAGGAGGTGCGGCGCGGGGATATGCTGAGGACCCAAGACTTCAGACGGCTGCTGGCGGACCTGTTGCTGCCGCATGGCAATAACGGTGAGGGCCTTGTCATCCTCTCTCCTTCTGAACATCAACGGGGGGCTTCGGTGAACCTGCTCGCAGTTGCCGTAACGCAGCGTGGTGCCGATGATTTGCTGGCTCAGGCGATGCAGCGGCTTGCCGTGGCTCACACGGGACGTGGCTAAAGGGCGATGGCCCATGGTGGCGGTCTGCGGTGCTTGGCTTTGACTTGCGTCAATCCGTTTCATTCGCCGTCATCCACCTTGGCTTCAGGACTGACAAACGAATCTCAGGGATTCTGCGCCGTGCGACATGTCATTCAACATTTGGAAGCCTTGCAGAGACCCCGCACCGCCCGTCAGCCTGGCCTGTTGGAGGTCGCAGATCAAGGCGCGCAACAAGGTATAGATATCCGGGTGTTTGATCCGGTGACCCAGCAACTGCGCTTTGAAATTGTGACACTGGACCCTGATAGCTGTCCGCTGATTGGCAAGGCACGTGGATCGGATGCTTCGTTCCGGGCGTTTTGCAATGCCGTAGATCGCGCCCGCAACATGCGACAGATTTGCTTGTCCATTCAATTCTGCCCGCCTGACCGACAGTCACCTGTCCCTGACGCCGAAAGCGAGGATCGCAACACCAAGGTCCACAGGATGGTCGAGGATATCGCCGATGAGATCACAACGTATCTTCCTGGATCACTGATCGAGATCGGCATGCTGCACGACGGAGGGTCGTTCCTTTCACTCGGATGAGCGCCCAAGGAGCCGACCTGTGCTGCAGGTCATCGTCAGGAAAAAGCAGGCGATGGGCGGCGATGTTGCGCCGGGTAGACGCGATCGCCCAGGCGCGACCATTCCGGGGCATCGACGCCGGCAAGACATGCCAGCCGGTCAAGATCCCTGATCCGGAAGCTGGAGGGCGTGAGGCTGACCACCACGCCCGTTTCCACCAGATACTTTATCGTCCGGCTGATCGTTTCCACGGCTGTATTGGTCAAATCCGCCCAGTCGCGTCGCGGGACCTGCACATGCAGGATAAGGCTTCCGTCGGGCTGCGGTTCTGTCGGCATGATCCTTGTTGCATCGACCAGGAAAGCGATGATCCGTTCGCGGCTGTCCAGGGCGTTGAGGTGCCAGGCCGATCCCAACAGGTGTTGATGCTGACGGTCCGTTTCACGCAGGAAAACCTGCCTGAAGCTCGGGCTTTCCAGCATCAGGTGATCCACGGTCCCAGGATCAAAGGCGCAGATTTCAATAGGGGTGGAGGCTTCGCTGGCGCAGGTTGCGGCGACGCCCGGCAGTCCGCCGATAATGTCGCCCGGATGGGCCAGCCCGATCAGCACATGATCGCCGTTCAGGCGCAGACGCTCCTGCCGGATGTAGCCCCGGCGCAGCACACCCAGAAAGCTGGGTGGCTGACCCTGTTCAACAATCATCATGCCAGGATCATACCGGCGGACCCGTGGCTGTCGCGCGGTTCGCTGTGCCTCGTTGCGCACAACACGGCAAAGTTCCGAGCCGGGCAGCGTGCAGTGCCGACACCCATGGGTTAGGGTCCGGGGGAACGGATGTAGCCGATGATCTGCAGTAAGGGATTTTGGCTGTAGGCGGTTCATTCCAGTGGCTCCTTTCGAACTGCCTTGCACACAACATCCAAAAGGTCATCGTCCGGAAGATTGATGAGATTGGCATCTTTTTCAAGCACCACGGCGGCAAGCAGGGAGGCAGGCATCTCTTGGCGGAGGATACCGAGCATCTTTGGTGCGGCAAAGACCGCCAACCGGTTGAAACGCCCCGCACGCAGATGGCTTTCCAGGACACTCAACGTCTCTTGCGCGAAATCCTGCATGTCGCGACGGACCGGGTCCGAGCCAAGCTCCATACCAGAACGGCGTCCGGTGTCGCCAGATTTGAAACTGCGCCCCGACCTGTCAGACATGATATCCCTCAGATGCGTCGAGTCAGCCTTGCTGACGATGTCGATCGGCGCTTGGGCTCCACCGTTTTCCAAGCCTCGCAAGATGCGGGCCTGAACGCCGTTGCTCACCAAGGCCCAAGTTTCAATCCGTGCCATTTTCCACCCAGTCCAAGATCAAGTGATTTCTGAATTCATTAAGAGCATGCGCCAGTGCGCACCCATTGACTTGCATCAATCGCAACAGCCAATCGGCAGGTATACGCCAAGCAATTGAAGCGCGATCTGCCGGATTGCCAAACGCCAAGCAGCACGGAACGACTGTCCTTGCGCTTGTGTTTCCCGTCCACTGAACCGGTCAAGGCAGATGCCGAATTCTGTCTGCAGAAAGATGCCATGTCGGGAAAGCCCAGCAAAAGAACCAATCGCGATCTCAGGGCGTTGCTGCCATTCAGAGATCTGCGTCCAGAGACGGGAAAGGCGCTGGATGCAATGCAGCATCGGGTTGTTTTTCGCAGTGGGCAGGTCGTGTCACATGAGGGCGAGAAGAGCGATTTTGTCGGGATCGTCGCGTCGGGCATTTTGCGGATGCAAAAGACCCTGATGGACGGGCGGCATCCGATTGTGGGGCTCTTGGTTCGGGGTGACATTTTTGGATGTACCTTCGACGGCGCATCTGAGCTGGCGATCGAGGCCGCAACAGATGCCGAGGTTTACGCATTTCCCCGCGTGCCATTCGAGGCGCTTGTCAGCCGATCCCCGAATCTGAACCGGATTGTGCTTTTGAATATCCTCAACGGGTTGGACCGCGCGGGCGATTGGATGGTGATCCTGTCTAACCAGAAAGTCGTCAATCGTGTCGCGGGATTTCTGTTGATGATGTGCACGCGATTTGCGGGAGCGGATCATCTGGTCCAGCCCCGCCCCAGCGGTATCGAGATCAAGATACCGGTCAGCCGTCTGGATCTGGCACAGCTTTTGGGAACGCGGCCTGAATCAATTTCGCGCGCATTGCACCGGTTGGCAGACAGCGGCGACATCGACTTGGTGGCACCTGATCACATCGTAATCAAAGATGTGGCTGCCCTGGCTGAAAAAGCGGGGGAGGAAGAATTCAAATCCTCCGCAGCGCTGAGGGATCTGATGGCTGAGAAACGGCGCAGACGTTAGGATCAGAACTCTTGATCCTGTCTGACGCAATAGATTTCAACGCGTTAGGTGATGCGTGATGTGCAAATTCTTCCTAGATACGGTTTGGCAAACTTCTTGGACCAACAGTTGTGCCAATTCAAAGGGGGCGGTATTTCAATCTGCCAGGGTCACGCCGGTTGCATAAGGCCCCTTGTCGCCCTGCATTTCGCGGAACCGCAGTCGTGTTCCGGTCTTTAGCTGGCCCCAGCCATTCGAGGTCAGGCTGTCGCGTTGAAAATAGACCATCCGTCCGTCGTCGCCCCGTAGCCACCCATAACCAAGTTCGGGTTCCAATTCGGTTATCTTTCCGTGCAAGACGGGCGCGTGGTGCTTTATTTCCACGCGGCCCATCACCTTTTTGCGTTTCTTGATCGCCTTCTCGGCGGCGCTGAAGGCGCGGTTGACGGCGAGGATCAGGTCGTCCTGTGCGCTGCCTTGGGACACCGCACGCGAAACGGACAGGTCAGGACCGGGCAAGCGCAAATTCAACTGCACGCGGAACATGCGACCGTGCCGCTTCTTTTTCTGCTGTGCATGCATGGTCACCTCGCAGCCGGTGATCCGGCTGAAACGTTTTTCGAGCGCCTCTATCCGTCCGCGCACAAGGTCATCGACCGCCGGTGAATGGTCAAGATTCTGGTACGAGATGATCGGCTCGATCTGCATCCTACAGTTCCTCTTTATCGGTCAGGGCAAGGTGCCATAGCGGCATCATCAGGGGTGGTGATCAGCAACAGCATGCAGAAGCTCACCGGACAATTCACGGCTTACCGCATGGGATACATCGCCAAGGCTGAGCATGCCCACGAGCCGCTTTTTGTCGTCGATCACAGGCAGGCGGCGTATCTTTTTCTGATCCATGAGGTGAATGGCATCTTCCACCGTCTCGTTTGTTCGGCAGTAGACGATACCTTTCGTCATGATATCTTCGGCCGAGGTTTTCGACGGTTCGCGGCCCTGTGCAACAACCCGCAGTGCGATATCGCGATCTGTGATCATTCCGATCAGCTTGTTGTTCTTTCCGATGGGAACAGCGCCGATGTCGTCCTTCGCCATGATCTTTGCGATCTCGCTGACTGGTGTATCGGCACTGGCCCAATCGGCTTGACGGTGCATTGCCTCGGTGATTTTCATCCTGGTCTCTCCATCTGCGTTTCATTCTTGAATATAGCCCCATTGCGGGTGGTCTTGTTGACGACCGTCAACCGGGTTGCTTTTCTATCGCAGGCAAGGCCCTGTGATATTTTCGCTGATCGGGGTGCCATCCAGCGGCCCAACGGCAGCGCAGCCTACTGCACGATGACGACGGTGCATTCGGCATGATGCAGCACCTTTTGCGAAACACTGCCGAGCAAGACCTCGCGCATGCGGCCAAGGCCTGTGCGGCCCAGCACCAGCAGGTCCGCATTTTCGGCTTCGGCCACATCGAGAATTTCATCGGCAATGTCGCCTGCGCAGATCTGTATCTTTATATTGCGGGCACCGGCCTGGGTGGCGCGGCGCTGGGCCTGTTCGGCGATGTGGTCGCCGATTGCCGCGATTGCCTTTGCCATGGCCAGTTCGTCGGCGGCACTGGGAAAGTGGATGGGAAATGCGGATTTCTCAGTCGCATCATCCGGCATCTGTGGCAGCGTGATGCCCTCGTTCTGCGCTATCTTTGCAAATTCCTTTGCGGGTCGGCCATGCATGAGGACATGCACAATGCACAAATCCTGGCCCAGTTTCTCGGACAGGGCCGAGGCGAAGTCGACCGCCCGGTTTCCTGTGGCTGACCCATCTGTCGCGACGATGATTTTTCCTGTCATGCCTGTCTTCCTCCACTGATCCGGAGTGCGACTTATCCCACGATTCGCCGTGCAGGCGTTTGAGCGCAGTCAATCCGAACCAGAAAGCAGCGGTCTGGATGTTGGGCAACAGCGGTCTTGCAGGGAGGGGGACAGATTGCTGGGCCGGGCCGATGTGCACATGCCCGAGTTGCGCTGCGGTTCAGCGCAGCATCATCTGGGACAGATCGTCAGCAGCGCGGCGCAGGCGATCCAGATGACCCTTGAGTTCATCAAGGCTGATCCGTTGGGTGGGCGCATGTACAGAAAGCGTCGACATGAGCCGACCCAGATCATCGCGGATGGGTACTGCCACGGCTACCATTTCGGCCATGAATTCGCCGTTGTCGGTAGAGAAATCGTTTTGACGGACCTTTTCGATCTCACGCGCGATTGCATCTGGGTCTGTCAGCGTATCGGGGGTCTGGGCATCAAGGCTGGCGTTTGACAGGTAGGCGGTCAAGTGGCGGGGCGGCAGCGATGACAGGTACATCTTGCCGCTTGCCGTGCAGTGAAACGGAACGGTGGTGCCGATGGGCAGCTGGATGCGCAATGGCCACTGGGTTTCCACCCTGTCGACATAGACCATGCCATCGCGGTCAGGTGTGGCAAGGTTGCAGGTTTCCCCGATATCGACGGTCAAGCTTTTTAGGATCGCCATACGCACTGTGCGCAAGCGGGTGGATGACAATATATGCACCGAAAGCTGGCGCAGCCGGTGACCGGACGAATAGGATCGGCCATCTATGTCGCGCTGCAAGAACCCTTCTTCTTCCAGCCGATGAAAAAGCCGGTGGATCGTCGGTTTGGGCAGCCCGAGAACTTCATTGACCGCCGTCGGCGTCACGGGCACGCCCACGCGCGCAACCTCCTCCAGCAGCAATAGCAATCGCAGATTGGTTGGTATTGCTTGATCAGAAGAAGGTTTTTCAGCCATTGTAGATCTCATTCCAGTACCGGATCAGGTGGTCATCGCACCGGTCCGGCAAGAGGTCCTATCCTTATACCATAGCAATAGCGGATTTGCCTGTGATGAAAAGGCAAGCGCGGCCTGTGGAGGGAAAATTCTTGGCCCGGCACTTGCTGTCGTAGAAACCCGGCACCTGCTGTCGTAGAAATAGGTGCCCAGACAATCGGATCATCACGCCGCAAGATGCACTGCGGCACCTTGATCCAAGGCTTTCGGTCGTCGTGCAGAATGCCCAAAATTCCCGCGACTAAGCGTGCCAAAACCAAAACGATGACGATTTGTAAACATTTTGTTGATGTTTTAAATTTTTGTGCAAGGATGCTTTGAGGAGAATCGTGAAATGATCAAAGCTATGCGTTTCGGAACCTTGGTATGAGCCGGCATGTCGTTGTTATTGGTGCGGGGATCGTTGGTGTTTCCACCGGCATCTGGCTGCGCCGTGCGGGTGCCGATGTAACGATCGTTGATCGCGCGGCCCCCGGCACGGGCACATCCCATGGCAATGCCGGTGTTCTGGCGGCCTGTGCGATGGTGCCTGTCACCGGTCCGGGTTTGCTTGCCAAAGCGCCGGGCATGCTGATGAATAACGATTTTCCGCTGTTCATGCGGTGGTCCTATCTACCCAGATTGTTGCCGTGGCTGGCCAAATACATGTCCCATGCCAATGATGCCGACACGCAGCGCATCGCGCGGGGGTTGAACCATATCGTGGCTGATACGGTCGAGCAGCACAAAAGCCTGTGTGATGATCTGGGATTGGGGTCATGGGTGAACGAAAGCGATTATTGTTTTGCCTATGCCAACCGCAGTGTCTTTGAGAACGAAGGCTATACCTGGGCCATCCGGCGCGAGATGGGTTTCATCCCGCAGATCATCGAAGGTCAGGAGGTGCGCGACTATGAGCCATCGCTGAGCGATGACATCACCTGCATGGCGATCATGAAAGACCATGGTTTTATCCGTAGCCCCGGTGGCTATGTTCAGGCCCTGGCCGCAGCATTTGAGCAGATGGGCGGGACCATTCGGCAGGCCGAGGTGAAAGATTTTGATCTTGCGGGTGGCAAGGTCTGCGCGGTGCAGACGACGCAAGGCGCGATCGCCTGTGATGACGTGGTTCTGGCGACGGGCGTCTGGTCCAAGCCGATGATGAAGAAACTGGGCCTCAATATCCCGCTTGAGACAGAGCGCGGCTATCATATCGTGTTTGAGAATGCGACGGGCGGCCCGTCGAGGCCGGTCATGTTGGCCAGCGGCAAATTCGTGGCCACACCCATGGACCAAGGCCTGCGCTGTGCCGGCATTGTTGAATTTGGCGGTCTGGATGCGGGGCCTTCAAAAGCTCCCTTTGCCTTGTTGCAGCGTCAGGCTGCGCGGGCATTTCCCCATCTCAAGGCCACATCAGAGATCGAATGGCTGGGGCATCGGCCCGCCCCCAGCGACAGCCTGCCCTTGATCGGTCAGGTTGGCGAAACACGGGTCTTTACTGCCTTCGGGCATCACCACATCGGGCTTACCGGGGGACCAAAGACAGGTCGCCTGGTGGCCGGATTGATCACCGGGGTGCCGGTCAATACTGACCTTGCCCCATATCATCCACAGCGCTTTTCCTGAGGCGCGCACATTCATCAACCGGGAGAATAAAAATGAAAATGACAAGCAAACTTATGGCAGGTGCCGCAACGATGGCGATTGCCGTGACAGGTGCCTTGCCTGCTATGGCGGCCGAAAAGTGGGATATGCCGATGGCCTATTCGGCGTCCAACTTCCATTCTGAAAACGGTGCCACATTTGCGGAATGCGTGACCACCGGCACCAACGGTGAGATTGAGATCACGACGCATCCGGGTGGATCGCTGTTTGCCGGTGCGGACATCAAACGTGCCATCCAGACCGGTCAGGTCCAGATTGGTGAGCGCCTGATGTCGGGCCACCAGAACGAGAACGCGATCTTCGGCTTTGACTCCATCCCCTTCCTGGCACCGTCTTTTGAAGATAGCGCCAAGCTCTATGCAGCCGCAAAGCCCAAGATGGAAGAGATCCTGGACGAGCAGAACCTTGTGACACTTTACGCAGTGCCATGGCCACCACAGGGCCTGTATTTCAACAAGGAAGTGAACAGCGTCGCCGATATGGCCGGGATCAAGTTCCGTTCCTACAACAATGCCACATCACGTTTGGCTGAACTGACAGGCATGTTGCCTGTGACCATCGAGGCGGCCGAGATTTCGCAGGCCTTTGCCACGGGTGTTGCTGAATCGATGATTTCTTCGGGTGCGACAGGTTATGACCGCAAGGTATGGGAAAGCCTGAGCCACTTTTATGAGGTCGATGCATGGCTGCCCTACAACTATGTGATGGTGAACAAGGACGTCTGGTCCGCGACATCTGACGCGAACAAGGCGATCATCACAGCCTGCGCCACCGAGGCAGAGGCCCGCGGCCTGCAGGCATCCAAGGACTATACACAGTTCACGATGGATGGCTTGGCGGCAGGCGGCATGACTGTTGGCCCAGCCGGTGACCAGTTGATGAGCGACCTGCGCGCAATCGGCGAGACCATGACCGCCGAATGGCTTGAGGCGGCAGGTGATGATGGCAAGGCCATCGTCGACGCGTTCAAAGCGTCACAGTAACGGACAACAGGGCGGCCCTTTGCGGGGCCGCCTTCCTTTTTCCGGATCGGGGGACGACATGGGCGCTTTACGCAAGCTTCTTGATTTTCTTTATCTTGCCGCGGGGGTGCTTGCTGCGATTTGTCTGATCGCGATCCTTGCGTTGATCGTGGTGCAAATGCTGGCGCGCTGGACCGGAGAGGTCTTTCCCGGTGCACCGAACTACGCAGGCTATGCAATGGCGGCGGCCAGTTTCCTGGCCTTTGCCAATGCCCTTAATCGGGGTGCGCATATCCGCGTGTCAATTTTGCTGAATGCGGTGGCATCGGGGCCGAAACGCCTGCTTGAGATCTGGTGTTTTGCACTGGCGGCGGCCATCGCGTGGTATTTCACCTACTACGCCTATTGGTTCGTCTACTGGTCGTGGAAATTCAATGAAGTCAGCCAGGGACAGGATGCCATCGCATTGTGGATACCGCAGTCTGTCATGGTCTTGGGTGGCGGCCTGCTGGCGCTGAGCCTGACGGATAATCTGGTGCATGTCCTGTTCAAGGGAACGCACCGCTTGACGCGTGATACCGTCGAAAGCCACGGGGAATAAGACCATGACAGAAATATATGCAATCATCCTTTTCCTCTTTGTGCTGTTCTTGTTGCTGGGCACCGGTGTCTGGGTCGGCCTGGCCCTGATGGGCGTTGCCTGGGTCGGCATGGAGCTGTTCACGACGCGCCCCGTGGGGGACGTCATGGTCACCACGATCTGGGCTTCGTCATCGTCCTGGACGCTGACGGCGCTGCCGCTTTTTATCTGGATGGGGGAAATCCTGTACCGGACCCGACTGTCCGAAGACATGTTCAAGGGCCTGGCCCCTTGGCTGGCCCGCCTGCCGGGTGGTCTGATCCATACAAATATCGTGTCCTGCACGATCTTTGCCGCTGTTTCGGGTTCTTCCGCCGCGACGCTGACGACGGTTGGCAAGATGGCGATCCCGGAACTGCGGGCACGCAATTATCCTGAGAAGATGGTGATTGGAACGCTGGCCGGGGCTGCGACCCTTGGCCTGATGATCCCGCCGTCACTGGCGCTGATCGTCTATGGCGTGACGGTGAATGAAAGCATCACCAAACTGTTCTTTGCGGGCGTCTTTCCGGGGTTGGTATTGGCGGGACTGTTCATGGCCTATGTTGCGGTCGTCAGTTTCACTTCAAAAGACTGGAACCCCGACGTTGAAGACGGCATGAGCTTTGCGGAAAAAGTCTCCAACTCCCGGTTCCTGCTGCCGGTACTGGCGCTGATCACTGTTGTCATCGGTTCCATGTATGCGGGCCTGGCCACCGCGACCGAGGCCGCCGCCATCGGTGTGATCGGCTCATTGGTGCTGGCGCTGCTGCAAGGGTCGCTTACCCTCAAGAGCTTTCGTGAAAGCCTGATGGGGGCCATGCGCACCTCAGCTATGATCGCGCTGATCCTTGCGGGGGCTGCGTTTCTCAAGCTGTCGATGGGCTTTACCGGATTGCCGCGTTCGCTGGCTGACGGGATCGCCGCGATGGAGCTGTCGCGATTTCAACTGCTGATGGCGCTCTTGGTGTTCTATATCATCCTTGGCATGTTCCTTGATGGGATTTCAGCCATCGTGCTGACCATGGCCGTGGTTGAACCCATGGTGCGCGGGGCGGGCATTGACCTGATCTGGTTCGGCATCTTTGTTGTCGTGGTGATCGAGATGGCGCAGATTACTCCGCCCATCGGGTTTAACCTGTTTGTGCTGCAAGGCATGACCAACCACGAAATGGGATATATTACCAAGGCGGCGCTGCCGATGTTCGCGATCATGGTCCTGATGGTCTTTGTCCTGATCTGGTTTCCCGAACTTGCCACATGGCTGCCTGACAACATGCGCAGCGGACCGGGTTAAGGCAGATGTATGATTACCCGTTTCCTCTGGGCTGTATCGACACATGCGCGGGCCTGCCTGATCCTTGGGCTGTTGGCAGGGCTGCTGTTGCCCGGTTTGGCCGGAATGCTGGTGGTATGGTTGCCGCAGATGGTGGCATTGTTGCTGACCACGACTGCGCTGCGCATCGGTCACCGCGCTGCGGTTGGTGCGATGCGCGACCTGCGCTGGGGTCTGGGTGCGGTTGTGGTGTTGCAGGTGATGGTGCCCCTGTCGCTGCTGGGTCTGCTGGTGCTGGCGGATCTGCAGATGACGCCAGCCGCACTTGCGATTGTGCTGGCCTGTGCCGCACCGGCGATCACGGGCAGTGTCAATCTGGCGCTGATCATGCGGCTGGATGCGGGACGGATGATGCAGATCCTGGTACTGGGTACCGCTGCCTTTCCGCTGACTGTGCTGCCGGTGCTGTTCTTTTTGCCGCAGCTGGGGCCCGCAGACCAGGTGATCCTGTCGGCGCTGAAACTGCTGGCGGTGATTGCGGTTGCGACGGCTGCGGGATTTGCGCTGCGGGTCTGGTTGTTTCCGGCACCGACCGAA
>Ga0213868_10000805_pt1 | contig 30384 bp, 46 predicted proteins | sample PICome_9_FD_160087 | JGI IMG/M metagenome (GOLD analysis project Ga0213868, IMG submission 160087) | Coastal seawater microbial communities near Pivers Island, North Carolina, United States - PICO127 | ecosystem: Environmental > Aquatic > Marine > Coastal | place: USA: North Carolina... | reverse complement strand
AGTGAAAAAACAAAATAATTATAGAAAAAATGTTATTTGATGAATTAGTAGTTGTCGCACAAGATATCTTCAGTACATATAATATTACAAAAGAGTCAATTGATATGGCAAATAAAAAGGCAACAGAATTAAAAGCCATATATAAAGAAATATATGGTCCGTATTATAACCCTGAGGGTTCAAGTGACCCGAAGGTTTTAAGTGACCCGGAGGTTTTAAGTGTTGATAAACCGAATGTCCCTGACCCTGACGCTGACGCTGTCCCTGACGCTGACGCTGTCCCTGACCCTGCCCCTGTCCCTGCCTTGAATCGAAAGTTACCATTAAATTTAAATCTCGGTGTCAGGCCCGCGGGCGCTGGCGCGGGCGGAACTTTGAAAAAATTGAAACGCCTAAATAAAAAAAAGCCCCATAAATGAATCGCTGGTTTGATTTCGATGAATTGGTTGCGGAGTGTGTGTATCGTTACGGACATTTTACCTTATATATACTATCTACTAGTGAATATCAAAACTATCACACCTATTATTTGGCCCATCAGTGGATAAAACGTAATCCGAATGAAGGGATAGAACGTCCAATTCAACGTTCGGTTAGCGAACTTATGTCAAAAGAAATGGTTGACATAATTCATATGCGAAGTATTACTCTTGAAGTATGGGAAATTATGGAGAACTATTCGTTGAATGAACTAAAGAAACTGGTGTCTCGTAATTATTATCCAGTGGGTACTATCGTTTATAAGCCATTCAAAAAGAACTGGGCAAAAGCCTATTTAGAGACGTTTAAATGGAGTTTCAACGTATTTGCGATTCGTAGTCATTTGAACGACGATGTGCTACGAAAGATTAAGACGTTTTGTAAATTTTAATATAAAAAAATATCAAATATATTAATATGTCAATAGAATCAAATATGGTTAATATGTCAATAGAATCAAATATGGTTAATGAGCTTGATAAAATTGTAAAAGAAATAACAGAATTATTCAAAAAATATAATGAATTACTAGTTGAACTTAAAAAAGAAGAAACGGTTACTTATGGACCAGTTATTTATACCACATTAAAAGGAGTTCCATATTAATAAAAAGGAACCTACTTTTTTATTTTGAAATATAAAAATTGAAATGAATTAAAAATAGTATATGTTGTAAAGATGGAGATTTACAGCAATTACGTGTACAACAACTATGCCGACAACAACGATCGTCAAGCAATGATTAATATGCTAAACGCGATTCATGAGTTGAACTTAACTATTTGGTTGCGAGAATTCAATCATCCAAATGGGCTTGTATTTGGTGGTGGGGAAATCTATAATAATTTAATGAACCATCCCTTAGTGAATGAATCTGGACATTCGGGCGCAAGTGGCGCGTGTTGTGCTAGACGGTGTCAGTATATTTTACAAAACGTAATCGTACCTTACGCACAATAAACTTCTTGAAGTTCTATAAAATATTTTTTATCGGTTTCGTTCATACCTATTTCATCCAGATGGCGTGTATTCATAATAGTGATACAAAATAGGTCAATTTGTTCGGATAGAAACAATGTGATGTAATGACCCAGTCCAAATTTATATAAGTAAAATGTTAATGACGCATCTTTGAATTCGGCATAATCTATTTCGAAACCGGCGCTAGTAATGTAGTAAGCCATATAATAAAAAATATAGGGTATTATTTTCAATTTTTTATTAGATCCTAGTTACAGGTTTAGACCCGTGTGTTTGTAAATATCCAGCAACCAAATCGCCATCAGGTCCGTTGGGAACTTTATATCCTGTTTGAAAAGGTTTGTTGCTTCGATATTCATATATAGGGTCTCCAATTGTAGCACCTTTTTCTATAAGTAATTTAACTATTTCAAGAGAACCTATCATAGACGCAACTTCTAGAGGAGTTCCGCAACGTTTTTCTTCTCTATAATTTCCATTTCTACATTCTTTGGACCCATTAGGCATTATAAATAATTTATGACTACCCTCAACATATAGATAAGACTCCTGATTTACATTTGCTCCGACATCTAATAGTTTTTTTACATTTTTTATATTTTTAGAATAAATAGCGTAATGAAGCGCAGAATATTTCTCACTTTCAATCTCTACACCTTGCTCTATGAAATAATCTAAAGAATTTGTATCTAACATAGCACAATGTGCTAATAATCTACTATTTGTTCCGCCTATTCCATTGTAAAATAACCCGCTTGATTGGGGTTTGTATTCAGTATTATAAATATCTTGTAAATGAGGGTATGTTACCATACACCGAACAATTTCGCTAAGTTGATCCACTTGTTTTTGAAGTGCGTCACATTGGTCTACTTGTTTTTGAAGTGCGTCACATTGTTCTTGTTGTTGGGCGATTTTTTTTTCACAAATAGAGACATAATGCTTCATATCTGCTTTGACTTGTTGGGGTGTAAGATTGGCGTCACGTTGTGCTTCTGCTTCTGCTTCCAATTGTTGGTCCAAAATGATTTTATCTAGTAAAGCTTGGGCATACTTTTTCAGAATGGGTCGGGTCTTTTTGGTTCCATTGGCATAAGGTTCGGGATCAATATTGATTGGAGCAATGGTCGTTTCGTACGCTTCATCGTCTTCGCAGAACTCCCTATAACTATCGCTTAAGGTCTTGATAGAATCGTGACTAAGTTCGGCACCGACCATTGTAGCAACTGGGATAGAAAGTTCGGACATGATTGTAAATGTTTTAAATATCTATTTCAATTTTATCATTCGATAATATTAACGAATGGAGTTTTACCAAACGCTTTATATCCGATATGGATTGAAGTCATAACCATAATAATAAACAATATTTTATAAATATCTCTTTCAGTTATAATATTTCTAGTAGATAAATACGAACCTATAAAAATACCAATTGTGGAACCTATCATTGACCAAAATATAATAAACCAATTCACAAACCCTTCTTTATAATATAAATAAAATCCAGGCAATGATTGTGGAATAAGTTGTAGGGCAAGTCCTACCGCAATGGTTGTTTTAATAGGGACTCCATAAGAAACTAAAAAGGGTATAAACAATACACCAGCTCCTATGCCAACTAATCCAATAGTGATACCAGTAATAATACCAATCATTGTATATACTAATTGGTCTCTATACATTTATATAATTACAATAAAATAATATAGGGGCGAATCGCCAAAAAAATACCAACCCATTACCATAATAGAGAACATCGCACTGTATAAATCGGTGGCCTTTTTTCGCAATACTAGAAATGAGTCTGAAAATCAAGAAATGAGTCAAAAAAAATATTAGGTAATCTATTTAGTTCGGTTTGCCCAACTAAGCAGGTCACCAAACTTTACTACCTTTTCATATCCATTTTCATTTGTATTGTCAATTAGTCCACACGCCGTCCAGAATCCGTTACTGGCATCTGTGTCAATGTATAAACATGTGATATCTGGCCATTTCAATACACCTAATAGTAGCGCCATCATTCGCCTTGAACATTCGCGCCCTCTGATAGAATCATCTACATAGATATTCATAGACGATATATTATCATGGGTATATATACTAAATTCGCCCATCTCAATATTGTCTACATATAATGTAGCCATATGACGTTCACCTGACCGGCTCGCGTATGATTTGTATTTAATATCCATTTCAGTTAGACAAAGTTAGACAATCCATTTCAATTTTAATAACTATATATATATGAAAGTGATTATTGTAGACAAAGTAATGACGGATAAACAAATAGAAGCATATGAAGGCAAAGAGATTAAACGTTCTATGATAACTCTAATACTAACAGAAGACACCGACGTCTATACAAAAGATAACCTATTGTTATGTAGGTTTCGGAAAAATGTATTAAATAAAAAAAAGGTGAAAGATTTTTTTGATAATGTAATAAAGTTTGCTATGAATGTAACCACCAATCGCGGTACAACATCTGGACAGAAAAAGACAAAGAAGAACGTAAAAGACAATCCAAAAATAATGGCTAACATACTTGGATATATGGATGGTTTCTCGCCTTCACAAAAGTTTAGTATGAAGAGACAAAATATATATCCAAAGATAAATGTAAGAGAAAGTAGGTTCAATATAGATTATCATGATAACTGGAAGAAAGCTTATCCTATGTTGAAGCAGATTGATACTCTTTATAAAAAAATAGTTCCTACTTATTATAAGAAACAGAGACAAAAGGCGGATCAAACCCATTACAAAATAAGAGATACTGCGTTTACAACTATAACAACCAATGTTAACTTTAAAACTAGACTTCATAAAGATAGAGGCGATGACGACGAGGGGTTTGGTAACTTGGTTGTTATAGAAGATGGTAAATATGAAGGAAGTGAAACTTGTTTTCCGCAATATGGTTTTGGTGTAGATGTGAGACAAAATGACATATTGTTTATGAACGTTCACGAATGGCATGCTAACTTACCTATGAAGCCTGCTAATAAAACAGTAAGACGCTTATCGGTTGTATGTTATTTGCGAATGAATGTATGGAAAATAACAAAAGGAATAGATAAAGAAGTCTTACGCGAACATGACAAACAAGTGCGAATGTTAGGAAAGCATCCCGAACGACCTATCAGCCCCATTCGATAATCCACATAGTACACCTAGATGTATCACGCCACTGTTGATTCTCTATCTCCATAGGTATATCTTCTACATTACAACGTTTTAAATACCATTTTGCGTTTGGTCCTGCTTTTATAATTATATTAGCCTTAATTTCATAAGCCAATACAATTAATCTTTCAAGTGGAAATGATTTATCTATTCCGTGCGTACCAACTCGTCCAACTCCGTTCAATGGTTCCAAATTATACTTGGAACCATAAAATACATCCACCCCATTTTGTTTATCAAGTTTATTAATGTGTTCCATTTGTTCCAGTTGTATTATGTTTTCGTTTCAATTTTAATAAATTGAAACGAATTTAATTAAATAAACATTCAATGGAATCTACTATTAAGAAATACACCAACTCGAAAGGCGTGTCTCACGATGCGCATTTTAATGCTCGTGGAAAATATATTGGTTCTGTAAAAAAGCTCGGACCAGTTCCAATTCAACTGGTCCAGATAGCAATTGCGTTTCCAGTTCAAGAAAATAAACTACGCGACCACAACGCTAAAATACAAGAATTTGAGTTAGAAAATAAACAACTACGCGAACACATCTCTCAAATGGCTAATCTATATAATAAAAAATGGTTGACACCTCAACCGTTTTTTATACTACCAACTAATGTCTTCCACTACCACAAACGCGGCATCTTTTGAAATAATGCGATCAACTTTAATGCGTACGTGTTCTTTTTTTTTCATTTGTTTGTATATGTTTCCTTTATTTAGAGATTCGTACACCCTGAGTGATATCCGAACTCCATCCTTGTTCTGAATTTTTCGCTCAATCAAGCCTTCAGCTATTTTAGAAGCGCTTATCAACTTGTGAATGTCTGACATCATATCAGACTCTTCGACAAAAGATTGTATGCGCGGACCACCAATCACAAAGCCATTTTGGTAAATCATTTTAAGACGTTTGGCAAATATTTCTTTTTTTGTAGTAGTAACCTGAGAGACAATTTTGTTGATTGAAAATACCAAGTAAACGCAACCAACTCCCTGATAGAAGTTTAGAGACTTTCCTACGGATAAACCACCGTGACCGGCATAAATGGTTGGAACAATTCCAGCTTCAATGGGTTTATCGCCAGCCCATTCTCTAATTTTGTATCCCTTCGACGGAATGCTTTTCAGTATTGAAATCACATTTTCATCATTCACCCAGTCGGTTTTTCTTTGTACTGCGATTGAAATAACCGCCGGGTCAATCATATCTACGTTTACTTTTTCAACTTTAGCATACTCCAACTTATCACGCGAAGTGTACACAAGATTCATACCTGTTTTAGGCGATGTCACTCCAAGTGTATGGAAATAGGCCACATAATCGGTCGGGCCATCGATATTGTTTGCGTGAATATAGAAGAATGTTTCTTTGTTTAAATATAGACCTTTTGCGGGGTCTTTGTAGCCACAAAACCTACCCATAAGACCTTGTAGCAATGTATCTGCGTTGGAACTCTTAGCAGTTTCCATACAAAACATAACGCGCCGCTTGTCATTGATAGTTTTTCCCATTTTAAGTTTCCCTTTTACAACAACCACGTGAGATTTTGAAGGTTTTGTCTCAATCGCCCGAGTTAGATCGTCATCGTCGGAAGAAGCATCATACAATCTCAGTTCAACTTTATACTCTCGGCAAATGCTTTGTAACATCTCCAGTTTATTTTCACCTTTGTCTTCGCGCAGACGAACCAAGCCTACTTTAGATTTTGTTTTACTTAGTTCTTCAACCAGTTTGCGCATTTGGTCTTTGTAATCAGTGAATACACGAATGAGACCATTTTCCAACATGTTCGCTATGCCGTAATAGTATTTACTCGTCTTTTGAAAAATAACAAGTTTATTTGTATTTTCAGCATCAATGACTTCGGAGAAAGGAGTTGCCGAGACAGATAAGCAATATACGCCGGGTATAGAATCCATCCCAGCCGGACAAATACCGCATCTTGCGCAAAACCTATCCACTTGTTGGTCGTCACTTTGTCCGTAGTGAGATTCGTCCCAAATGTAGAGAGTTGGTACGTAGTGATTTGGAATATAGTGCTTGAGTTCTGCCCCCCAAACCACCGTGGCAAAATCTTTGACTCGTTTCTTCGTCTGATCCCGCAACATAGTCTCACGATTTCCGCTAAAGACGACCACTTGTTGTACGAGTCCAGATTCCAATGCTTGTTTAGCAACAGCCGAATAGGTAGTTGTTTTACCAGATTGCATTGGAGCCACCAATGCAACAAATGACTTACTCCTAAAGTGGTGCGTCACCAAACTAGTCGTGTGTTTTCGTGAGTAAGAGATAACCGGCATAATTATGTAGTTGATCGAGTAAGCGTTATGATATTTTTCGACCCATTTCAATTTTATAATCGAGAAATGAGTATGAAAATCGAGAAATGAGTATGAAAATCGAGAAATGAGTATGAAAATCGAGAAATGAGTATGAAAATCGAGAAATGAGTCTGAAAAAAAAATGGTTGGTACACCACCCAACACCACTTTTTTATTCAGAGTCCGAACTTGTCTCTGGAATCTTAGACTTCTTTTCTTTCCTTTTCTTATTCACTTTTTCCTTTTCCACTTTTTCCTTTTCCACTTTTTTCTTTTCCACTTTTTTCTTTTCCACTTTTTCCTTTTCCACTTTTTTCTTTTCCACTTTTGCCTTTTCAACGTCAGACGACTCTTCTTCAAGTTCAGACTCTTCCACAACAAAATCGTTACACGACTCCGTCTCAGACTCAGGTTCAGACTCCGCCTTTTCATCTGGCATATTAGACCTCTTTTCTTTTTTCTTTTTTTCCACTTTTTTCTTTTCAACGTCAGACGTCTCTTCCGCAACAAAATCGTTACACGACTCCGTATCAGACTCAGAAGTCATTACCAACTCAGACGGTTCAGAAGCCTCTACAAAATCGTTAGACTCAGGAACCGGTTCAGAAGTCATTACCAACTCAGACGGTTCAGAAGCCTCTACAAAATTGTTAGACTCCGCCTTTGGTGTATCCACACGGGTAGTCTCAACAGATTTATTCTCGCGCTTTTTCTTGTCATATTTCTTCTTCTCGTCAGCGATTTGTTTTTCCGAAACCGCTTCTAGACCTCCATTATCAAGAATGAACTGATCGATATGTTGTTTTTTGTCTTCGCGAGACTGTTTGCGGGCGTCCTTCTCTTCTTGTGTCATTGGTGATTTGTCTGTCTTGCTTTCTGGCTTGGTCTTGCTTTCTTGAAGTTCGCTAATCAATCGGTCAACCATATCAGGGTCTTTATCATACAATAGTTCAAGCACCGACTTGAACGAAACCTTTGCGGATTTGATGTTTACTGCGAGTTGTGAAGACATGTTAGAGGCAAGCTTCAAACTCATATTTTTATCTATTTCAATTTTATATTATTTCAATTAAAATTGAAAATGAAAATGAAAAATACACTTAACCAAATGAATAACCAAATGAATAACCAATCGGAAAATCAAGAGTGGTATATTACCCCAGCTGGCATTAGAATGGAATTCATTGAGTTCACGCCCCACTTTATAGAAACCCTAGAAGACCCACTCGATTACTTCTTTACAAGGTATGATATTTTAGAATATATCGATTATTTTAAAAAGAATGGGATTGATATCACGATAATTAAGATAATGGAAGAAGATAACATACGGAATTTGCCTATGGATTCATCTGACCAATTAGATATCATACAATTCGGACAAATGTTGCGCCAACACGATATTGCTGGGTAAACAAAAACGTGTGGGGAAACCCACATTTTTTTTTTTAAAATTGAAAAACTTATTTGTCTCAAACAAAATGTACCTTATGTCTGAATAATTATTATCTCAACCTATGGAACTACCTATTGCTACTATTGTTGGAGGCACTATTACGTTGGAATCATTGAAACAAGAACACGCAACATTGTTGGAAAACATCAAAATTCAACGTGAAAACTATGGCGAGTTTTGCGAAGACATACAAGAACTCAATGATACTCTTGGGCCCATTGAAGAAAAACCAGAACCTTATTCCAACGGAACTATCAAGACACGCCCTATTCTCAAGAAATATGCTATGTCTTTGTGTGAAAAGTTGGATTTGGATTTGCGTATTGAAATCGCAGAAGAAGCGTTGCGTGATGTTGACCTTACTCCTCAACAAGTCAAAGCAGATATGAAGCATTATGTTGCGGTGTGTGAAAAGAAAATTGCTTCTCAAAAAGAACTTTGCGAACAACTACAAGAACAAGTGAAACAATTGATGGATGTGGTCAAGTGTATTGTCACTCACCCCATATTTGATAGCGATTTTGCGAAAGATGCACTAAGAACTACTAATGAACAAGGACAAGTGATTCTTATCCCAAATCGTGAACCAATTTCATTATTAACTTATTCTATAAAGAAAGATATGCCAAACGTGCAAGACTTCTTATTGGAACAAGGACTTCAATGTGACGGGAAAATTAAATTGTCACATCGTGGTAATCAAAACGTGATGGTATTATCTTCACTTCATTACGCAGTTTACAAGAATGATATGACAAGTGTACAAAAAATGTTGTCTACTGGTTCAAATATTAATGGTAAATCAATATTATTGGATGATACAATTGATTACGATTACCGCGTGAAAGTTGGGGGCCATTCCGCTGGTCCCTTTAAAGAAGAAACACTTGTTTCAGTACTTGAAATTGCGTGTAAAAATGGTTCGCTAGAAATGGTGAAATTCATGGTGGAGAATGGCGCTACAATTGGAGACACGCAATACCACGTGCCGAATGGTACAGAAGGCGATTTGGTTGCTGGATATTTACAAACACATGGGTCTAAACCAGTAATTAGGTTCTAATAAACAAAAAAAAGTGGGGCAACCCAACTTTTTTTTTAAATTTAAAACATAAATGGATTTACCTATTCGCACGGAATCCAAATGGACATTTATGATATCATACAATTCGGACAAATGTTGCGCCAACACGATATTGCTGGGTAAAAAAAAATCGGTTGGTGACAACCATTTTTTTCATCGCATTATGCGGCATCGTGTAATCACGGCATCAGGCGGATTTATAGGAACGCTTTTTCAATGAGAAGCATTAGTTCCGATGTTGGTTCAAATCCTGCTTTTGGGTAGTAGGAACCGCCACGTTTAGGTTTTGCTCCATAGGCAATCATCTCTTGGTATGTAAGATTCATGTAACAGTCAGACAACTGAAGAATGTTGCGATCTTGTGTTTCACTAACACCATGAACCAGGTGAAATGTGAATATGTCACTAACACAATCCCAGAAAATAAACACGTCTCCGTCATTCGCTTTGTTTTGAGGAGCGTCTTCCCACTTGATTTCCCCGTAGAGTAGTTCGTTGAACTTAATGCGAGAAGCGTTTGTATCCTTAACCGGGATTGCGGCACAAATTACTCTGATATCGGTTTTGTATTCGCACTCCATAGAATTGTTGCTCAACTCGCCCAGCATCTCAATCAATAAATCTGGATGCTTCTGTGACAATAGCACCACCACGTCAACGCACGTCTCAGGACTCGAGCGAATTTGTTCAATAGACATCTTTAATAGTTCAGCAAGCGTTTAATATATTGATATCTTCGTTTCAATTTTATAAAAGTTTCTAAGATTTAAAAAAAAGTTGGGTTTTTTACCCTTTTTCTTTTTTTTTAGTTGTACTTGAATGTTTCATCTTGTCATCCAGTTCTTCAATTGTTCCAGTTTTCTCATCTTCTTCAATGTCCTCTACATCTTCAATCGCTAGACATCTTAGTTCAGCATTGCTAGAATTTCAGTTTGATGGACTCAATAAAATCCTCTTTGCTTGTAGGAATCAGCTTGCCGTCAACAATACGGTATATTACATTTGGTAATTCAAATGTTAACCGTTCAATGTAGTGCTTTTCTGCTTGAAGCAGAAGGCTTTCCGAAAGTGATAAATTAACCACTCCCCACTTCCCAAGCATTCCTCGCGTGATTAGGATTTCTTCATCTTGAGTCTCCGCATCAAACCCCAGGGCCCACCTTTCGTCGCGCATCGCATCCAACTGAGCTTGCTCTGATTGCGTACACCAAAGATAGAATATTTGTTTCATTTTTAATCAGTAGGGCGCAAGCTTGAATCGTCAGGATTTAACGATTTCAATTTTATAAAAATGGTTGGAACTCATCGTGCTAAGGCGGTAACTTATTTGCGAAAAAAAATGGTTGACCATTTCTTCGCTTTTCGCGGCATCGTGTATTCACGGCATCACTATTAGTGGCATCGCACTATGGCGGCATCGTGCTATTCACGGCATCAAGGTATCGTATTTAACGACATCTTACCAACCATTTGGTATTTTCAAACGGAACCATTTCCGCTTTTTGTCCCACGACCACAGAATGGTTTTTCCGTTTCTTGTTTCTTCCCCCAAAAGTTGATATCCATCATTGATTGACAATAGTTCCTCCATGAACTTTGAATCGTGTTCGTAGAGTTCCGAGTAGTATGGCATTTGAGTATCAGAGTAAGGCAAGCGACAAACAATAAGGTTTGTTCGTTTCAATTTTTATAATGGTAACTTATTTGCGAATTAAAAATGGTTGACCATTTTCTTCGCATTTTGCGGCATCGTGTATTACGGCATCACCCGTAGGCGGCATCGTGTATTACGGCATCACCCGTAGGCGGCATCACCCGTAGGTGTTCTATTCGAGTTGTTCCCAATCATCGACTTCAACTTGTTCAATGACCAACTCTGGTTCGGCTGCTTGTTCGACTTTGCGAGTCGGTTTGGGGTTCAGCGAGTCCCATTCAATCATGCGTTTATCCAATTCATCTTTCGTTAACTTTTGGGAAATGCCAAAGATGCTGGGCGCGTTTACGGTCGTCAACCCATTCTTGTACCGCCAGCGAGCGTCCTCGTATGATTCGATACGCAAATCGAACTCGGTTTTTACCCGCATCCGCGATTTCTGCTCGGCGTGCCATTCGGTCACTTTAATGCGATGATCAATCAGAATCTGCGTGATGTCGATTAAACGAATATGAGAGTATCTTGGTCCGCATTTTGCCTTGCGGAATTTCTCAAGCTTCGGTCCATTGGACGGCTGCGAATCTTTGTTGGTGAACGCGGCCTTTTGAAGTATCTTCGTCCACTCGCGTTGGTGCGACCTACGAATCATGACATCATCGTGCTGGAGGTTGGCTACCATTTTGGCGAAGTCAAATGATTGAGAACTCGTGATCTCACTTGTGGCCCATTCGGAGAGGTTCGCCCATTGGTGTGCTTGAAGCGGTCGGGTTGTTTCGAAGTTTCCGCTGATGCGGGCAGGGTTCAAAGTAGGGAAAGACATCTTAGTATAGGGTGTGGCAAGCATTATCTTGTTGTAAAAGTTTGTTTCAATTTTTATATTAGCGTTCCAATACGACAAAAATAGGATTGTACGATTAAACCAATCAAGCGCTACTTTACATCCAACTACAGATGGACGAGTTACAGACTAGTCGTATCCATTACGACCATCGAAGTAGTATTGTTTCGACATGTTAGCAGGGCAAGCAACCGATTGGGTTGGTAATTTCAATTTTGAAGGTTACTTGAGGTCAAGTATGTCAATCGGGTCGCTTGAGGTCAAGTATGTCAATCGGGTCGCTTGAGGTCAAGTATGTTAATCATGCCACTTGAGGTCAAGTATGTCAATCAGGCCACTGAGGCCAAGTAATACCTTTAAAATTGAAATGAAAAAATCCAATCGGTTGTTGCTTGCCTCTCAATTATATTAACGATAATGACTTCCTTCCCTGTAATCGAATCAGCTGTCAAGACTGGTCGCACTACGTACAAGGAGATCGTCGTTCGCTTGTGTGAGCAGGACTCGACTCAAGCAGCCGATATTCTGTCCCAAGTATCGTTGGATGCCAATGACCCGAAGATTCTGCGCAAGAAGCACCGCGTGGAACAAGTACGCAAGTTTGGTAAGGAAGATAAAGAGAGCATCAAGATTGCTATGAAGGCGTATGACGATGCGGACCCATACAAGATTAAGCGAACGCCACCCGTGCGTAAGTGGACGGACGAAGAAAAAGTGTATACTAAAGCCAAGAACGCGTATATCAAAGTCGAGAAGGCCAAGCTCAGTGAAGACCTGTCAGTCGCAGAGATGAAGCGGCAGCTAAAATCATTAGGCAACGCCTACACCAAAGCGAACCCCAAGCCTGCTCCTCGCCTGATGCTACCTGTTCTGCCACCCAAACCGGTCAAGCCTGCCAAGTCGACCAAGTCCAAGACGGCCAAGCCGGCCAAGTCCAAGCCGGCCAAATCCAAGCCGGTCGAGCCAGTTGAGTCCGATTCGGAAAACGAACTAGTCGAAGAATAGCTCACCAATCTCACAGATTCCGCCTTAGAGCGATGCCGCCTTAGAGCGATGCCGTAATACACGATGCCGCGAAAAGCGAAGAAATGGTCAACCATTTTTTTTCAAAATTGATGCTTACATGAAAAATGATTGTTCATTTATCGCATCGCTTATTGCGGCATCGTGTATTACGGCATCGCTTATTGCGGCATCGCTTATTGCGGCATCGCTTATCGCGGCATCGCTTATCGCGGCATCGTATTTCACTTAATCAGTTCGCATACTAGGCTGTCATAAATGTGAAATCGTTCTCCATTTCACGCCACCACGAGAACTTGTCTCCCGTGTCATATACAGGCTCTTCGCATACAGGCTCTTCGCATACTGTATCCGTGTCTAAGCACGCAAATGAGTTCCGCTTGTCATATATGACCTTCGCGATTGGCTTGGGTGCAACTTGTCTCTTAGGCGCGATAAGTCTCTTAGGCGGTGCGAACGACGCACACTTTTTAGTCGAGTGTCCTTTCTTGCCACACTTGCCACACGGAGGAACCGTAGGGCATTCGTACACGACGTGACCGTCTTTTTGGCAGTAGTAGCAGGTAGTTTTTTTGGTAGACATGTTTAACGTTTGGTATGGAGGCAAGAGTCAGTCTATTGGAAATAATCGTTTCAATTTTAACACTACTTCATCAATTGCGTCTAAAATTGAAATAGAGATTCTCAATTATAAGAAGCTTGGCGAAACTACAAAATGACTTTGACAAACGAAACGACTGTGAACGAAACGACTGGGAACGAAATTGTGCCTACTGAGTTTGTGCCTACTGACGAGAACACGTATGAACCGGACGAAGATGATTTTCAGTACAATGAATACGAAGCAATACTGGAAGCGATTGGAGCCGGCGAGAATGATTGGATAACCGTGTACCAATTATCCGGAGATGGAACGAATGCCGAGATCATTATCGGTGTATCCGGACAAATCGATCGATTCTTCAAGGTATCTTGTCTCATGACAAGCAATACATTCAGGTTTCTGTGCATAGACTTCATCACAAGCACAGTTGTCACTCGGGACTCTATAGAGCGTATCAACGAATATCGGGTACGTCTTGGACTTGTCCCATGGACTTTGGAATCCGCTTACAGAGATTACTTTAGCTGGCGGGGTTGGTAGCGGTGTCTAAGCGCCCTTGGTGCTTTCAGGCTCATACACTTAGCCCCTCCGGTTTACGTGATTACACGATGTCGCAAATGCGATGCCCACTAATAGTGATGCTGTGATTACACGATGTCGCTAAATCGAATGTCTTAAAAAAAAATGGGCTGTTGCCCGCTTTTTTTATTTTACTTGAATCTGTTGAGTAATTCTTCAATGAAAGGTTTTTTCATCGCGGGTACCTTAATAGGTACGATTCCGGCTTTAGCAAAGTATACTAGTTCAGCTGGTGTCGCTGCTCTCAAAAACACTGGTTCGCTAGGTTTTTCTTGAACATTCAAGAAGAGATCTAGAAGTTGTCCGGCGCATTTATTATAAGAATCCATAAAGGTTCAATAAAAAACAAATGTTTCAATTTTATAAAATTGAAACATTTACCTGTTCACATTAATGGTATGTCTAAATCTTTCTACTTCGATGACCTTGTCATGGGTTCAATATTGTCTTTCATTGGTACGAGGAAGCGGGTTGAACAACAGCTTACAGTTGGTGTTTATGTGATACTCAATGTAGATTTGTCGAAGTGGCGTACGACCAATAAATTAGTTCTGTGTTTTCACCGGTTTAAAATATCGGGCGACGACGGCAATCGCGTCATTATTTCAAAGATGAAGAATGGTGTATGGTGTAAACCAACCATAGAAGATATTCATATCGACGATGGTATAGAAACCATCAAGTATAACCTTCCAGCCGTGTGGAGGTGGATCAAGCCTAAACACAAGCTAGAGTCTTTATTTACCAAGAAAGAATGGCTATCACTCTCTGAGAAGGATAAGATTAAGCGTTACTGTACAGAGATAAACGAAGACATACATGAATGGTGGCATAATTTCATATAACTAGTTCTAGGTTCGAAAACGAACCTATTATGAACTCCGAAAACCAAAAAGTAAAAATAGCTATTTAGTGACGAATGATAAACCATTTTTAATTTATAAAATTGAAACATTTACCTTAGGGTTGAATTCGTTATGACGTCATATCGCGAAGCTTGTATCGACTTCTCTCCTGGTATTGAACAAACACTCATTATGATTGAAGCGGACCCCGAACCCTATGCGATTGGTGAGAAAAAGGTGCGAGGGATGAATCTAATTCTCAAGAATTATGCGGTATCTATTTGTAAAATGGAGACATCTGCTATCGCTCAATGTTCTAAATGTATTGACGAAACGAATATTGTTTGTAAAAAGACAATTAAGAAAGAGCGCAAAATATATATGCGTGAGTGTGGTAACGACAAAGAAGCGATGAAATTATTTGAAGCCAACATAGACACGTCTAGATTTCATGTTAAGTGTGCTTTTTGTAAGATTGTTGAATTATCTGATGAGTCTAGACTCTACAATGAGTTTTGTGAAAAATACAAATTATAAAAATTGAAACAGATTATAACTTACTACAAATGCTTACAAGGATTAAAATGGAACACGTTAGCACTCAATTACGCCTTGAATTTTTGGAATATGCCGAGGATAATTGGAAACAAAATTTTATAAAACTCAAAAAAGATTGGCTCAATAAGCGCAAAAAGCGAAAATACTCGTTTGATAGCAACTTTTCGTCTTACTTGCGTTTAGTACGACAATATGGATACGTTTACAGTGAATGGGATAATCCGCAACAAGTTTATAATGTAGCTATCCGATTACTTGCAGAAGAAGTAGTCTACAACGTTCAACCTATCATTGATTATCCAGTCAAACGACGCAAGTAAAATAAAAAAAAAGTGTGAGGAGGTGGACCACATTTTTTTTTTCACGAGAAATGAGTCAGATAATTCAGAAACCAGTCAAAAAAAATATGGTCCACCTCCTCACATTTTTTTAGTTACTTCATTTCGTTAATATAGTTGTCCCAGATTTCGTTACGAGTCAACTTCTCGTCAATAGGGTCTTCGCGCCTTAGTTTCGCCCACCGATCGCGACGGATTGCCTTCTCACGAGTTTCTTTTGCGAACTTGTATTTAAGATACTTATTGTCTTCAACTGAGTGAAATCGCTTAGGACGACTTGGGGTGTTGTTCTTAAGAGGACTTTCGAACTGGTATTCCATTGTTTTAGAGTAGGTAGACATTATACTCTTTATCATAGTTTTTTTTCTATTTCAATTTTTATATTTTCGTTGAGTTTTTTTTGTTTTTTTATACAGTATTCTATTGCTTTCGTATGCCCTTTGTCTCCAACTGATAGTATACTCCTCCGTAGTTTTTCAGAAAAAAACCATTCGTGTTTTGCTTCTAAGTACTTAAGTTCCTTCTCATAGCGCTTTGCGCGACGTTCCGCTATATGGTATATAGCACTACATTCGCTTATAGATTTAACACTAGACAATACTCGGCGTATGTAATGAATGCGGTTCATATTATGAACCGAATATTGTCAGTGTTTCAATTTTATAAAATTGAAAGCTTCTATAAATAATCGGAAAAATACAATCATGTTGCCTCAAGACGTTTTAGACATTATCGCCATTTTTTCGGGACAACCGAATGTTATACATACACTCAAACACCAACTTACTCCGCAAGTTTATAATGCTTTTTACAGAAAAAATGTTTCACTTGTATACGGACAAGTTCAGTCTGGGAAAACGGCTATGATTTTCAACCTTATTCGCAAGTCCGCATTACCGTGTGTTATTATCATTCAGAATAGTCTTCTCGTATTAAAGCAATATATGGATAGATTATCTTTGAACGGGATTTCATTCCAGACCGTTAATGATTCATACTTACACGAAAAGGTTGTTATCATTATGCATAACTCTACGCAATATAAGAAATTTATGACTTTTAAACTTCCGTCTAAGTTCTCGTTGTTTATGGATGAATCAGATTTGACGCGATACAATCCTCTCATTCATATGGCTACAAACCAGTTCCATATTACGGCGACTCCATTCAAGTATCTTCCGATTTTTGACCAGATTATACGGATTGATACTCCTACTGATTACTATGGTATTGAACGAGTTTTGTTTTTACCCAAAACTTATAAAGAGGGTACTGATTACGACCCTATCATTTCGGATTTTACTTCCAATTCTGGCGGCATTTTACTTATCAATGAGTTCTCACTTATTTCTCACATGAATGATGCCGCGATAGCTTTGTCCAACAAATACGACCTTCATATTATTGTTCTTTCTTCAATTAAAAAACATTATTTTAAGGGACGGTATAGTACAATTCGTCTTAATACCATTCAATCTATTATTGATTCAGTTCCACATAAGCATATTATCATTATTGCTAACCGGATGGCTAATCGCGGTCTTTCGTTTACAAGTTCGAATTTTAAACGACACATCACTCACCAAGTATTTGGGAATTTTTCAAATATCAGTTGTTTCCTACAAAAATCTAGGATTTTTGGCATATACAATGATTCACCTACATTAAAGGTATTTTTACCTCCTGACAAGATTCCTAATGCTATTTCCTACATTGACAAAATACACTTTACGGATTATTTTATCAAAGAACAAAAAGATATATTATATTATTATGAAAATTGATTTAAATAATTATTATATCTTATTATAAGATGGCTTATCCTAAACAAATCACTACCCTTCACTTTCAATACAAGACTGCGTTTGATGTCTTGAAGTCTTTCGTGTCTGATAAAACTGATGACGAACTTGCTCAAATGGTTTTAGACTTTAAAGCTAAGAAAGACCTATCTAAGGTACCTAAGGAATCTAAAGAACCTAAAGAGCCTAAGGAACCTAAAGAGCCTAAGGAGCCTAAGGAACCTAAAGAGCCTAAGGAGCCTAAGGAACCTAAGGAACCTAAGGAACCTAAGGAACCTAAAGAACCTAAGGAGCCTAAAGAACCTAAGGAAAAAACTAAAGAAAAACCTAAGGGAAAGCCTAAGGAACCTAAACATTAAGAAATAATCGTCATATATTACCCTCTATTTTTATTTCATTTTTTATATTTTATAAAAATTGAAATGGATTTTTTTTTACTTTTTATCTCATAAGACAATATGACTACTCAAATGATTCCTTCCTTTTGCCTTCCTCATGTTCCTTACTTCGTTTCAGCTGAACTTATTACGGATACGTTTAATGATCTTTTCCAGGCAGATTGTGTTAAAGATGTTCACGTCAAGCGCAAACAGTACACACGAAAACATTCGGATGGTAAAGAACAACTTATTGACTACAATCTGTGCTTCATTCATTTCAAGGATGCCGATTTCAATCAAGACGTTCTTGACAAGTGTCTTTTGAAAATTCAAGGCGAACACAAGCATTTCAGAATTAAACCTAATGCTAATAAGCCTTTCTTCTGGAAAGTTTTCATTAATAACCCTACTAAGACTGTTATTATTGATTAAATAAAAAAAAAACAGCGGAGGCGGACGCTTTTTTTTTACGACATTGACTCAATATTATGTAGTGATACATTTTGTCTCGTAAACAATATTTTAAAATACTTATCTAACTAACATATTTCTATTTGTAGCTATATTTCTAGGTATATTTGTAGCTATATTTGTAGCTATATTTCTAGGTATATTTGTAGCTATATTTCTAGGTATATTTGTAGCTATATTTCTAGATATATTTCTAGGTATATTTCTAGGTCGATTTGTAGCTATATTTCTAGGTATATTTGTAGCTATATTTCTAGATATATTTCTAGGTATATTTCTAGGTCGATTTCTAGGTATATTTGTAGGTCTATTTGTATATTTATTGTATGTATTTTTTGGTTTCATTTTGTTATTCGTTTTTTTTTTGAATATTTCGCTTGGATAAATATCAATACTATTTAAAAATCCAACACCATCACGATTCACGTTACGGTTCACGGTACGATTTACGTTACGATTCATGTTCACATTGCTATTTAAACATATTAAATTATTATAAATACTAAAGTATAAAATACAATTTACAAAAGGTACTAAGCTTAATATAATATAAATTACTTTGTTTTCGCATTTTAAAGATTCGTTTATAGATAAAAAAGTAAACAATATCCATAAAATTATTAAGGAATAATACATTACATTCATACGTAAAATATTCGTATCTAAACTTGTCGTAAACGAATATAAATAACTATTTATCCATTCACTTGTACTTATATATAAACTTTTTTTTTCGTATTCTTCTTTATCGCTTTCGGAATTACTTATTTCAATTGTCCTTTTTATACTCATATATATTAACATTTTATTTTTTCGATGATTAACTCTATTCTTGAAACTGTCTGATTACATGTAGAATAAGTATCTTTTAAATTATTTAAACCTTTTATTGACAAAGATAAATATTTTTTTAGTTCATATTTGTCTGATAATTCGTTTTTCTCTTGTAAAATAATTAAACTATTATTAATAATATTGTTTATCTTTTTTATAGTTTCATTACGATTATCTTGTCTATTCCATCTTCTAAACCATTGGGGAAATAGACTTTGAGGTTCTATATTTAGATATGTATCGCGTGTAATAAGTTTTTGATTTATTTCTAATTTTTCAAGTATTTTTAAGTTAATAATAATTTCTTCAATATCCATTTATTTAATCCTATATTTTCCTTCAGAGTCTTTAATCCAATTTGAAATAACTCTGGGAGGGTTTATATTACTATTCATGTCTTCGGTTGAATATACATTATGGTTTTCATCAATATATTGATGAATGCCATTAATTTCTTCTAACCATATAGTAATTTTAGTTACTTTATTTAACTTACCAATATCATCAATCGTTCCATAAGGCGTACCTTTATTATGAGTTCCACAAAAATTACAATCTTTCTTTTTTTTTCTAGTACAGCGTTCATAATTAGACCTTAAAGCACAACATCTATCATAATTCGGAATCTGATTTTTAATACGTTTTCGTTTCTTGAAATCATCTGGTTCTAGTACAAGAGTTTCATAATCAAATATATATTGTATAAAATCTCTACTGACATCATTACCATCTTTATCTATTACATTACGATCGGTTAACCATTCTTTAATGCTATTTTTTAACTCTAATGAAAATGTATCAATCTTTTGTTTAATAGCACGTTCCATGGTTTAGTTTATATTAAATATTTATATCAATTTTATTAGTTGATATTACAGAAATAAAAAGTAGAATAACCATAAACCAATATATATACATTCTTGATATATACTCGTCTATTCCAATAAATGTAATAATTTTGATTAATAAATTATAAAATAATATCAAGAAGAATATCCATAAAATAATTTTGCTTAATGAATCTTTAAACATTATACTATTATGTTATTTTATCCTTTTTAAATTGTATTTTTTCGTTTTCTTGTATTTCTCGATTGTCTTGAATATATTCACATATTTTTTGAGCTTCATCCTTATTTTTATAATATTTTTCCATAATAGATAATAAAGATTTTTGATTTATACCTTTTTTTACTTTATTTTTTACATAACGAATTTGACCACTTTTAACATCAATACAGTCTAAATTATTATTCCTCATAATATTAGTTAAATTTAGGTTAATTGTTTTTTTCTTAGATTTTAATTCTTTCATTTTTTTTTGTAATGATTCTATTTCTTTTTCTATTTCCATCCATGTTTTTATAGACTGTATAAGTGATTCTTCCATATATTTAGTATAATAATCTATTTAGATATTTTTAAGTTATTCTAAATAGTACGATTAACAAATACGAATGTTAATAAAAAATATATATTTATAAACGTATTAATTGTAAACCAATGCCATATATACGTGCCTCAGATGTGTCCTACACTTACACATACAATGGTGATATTTGGTCGGAACCATAAGTCCATCAGGTGGATTCGTATAAGTGTAGTATGGATTTGGTTCTAATTTGGGGTTTGCGTCAAAATCGTACAACTTTGGTTTGAAACAACAATGGCGTGTACAGCATTTACAATTGTTATATTTATTATATAAACATATAAGTTCATCTCGAGTGTTTTCTCTGTATAAAAATGTACACAAAGCTTCACCATTGACCCGATTGTGCGGCCAACCGATAGGTTCCATATTCCCAGTTAGAACTGTATTGATTTTTTCAGATAATTCTTTCATATAGGTTCGGTGTTCTGTGTAACCGAATGAATAAATGTGGCGCATAATGTCTTCGTTTTCAAAAAGTTCGTTCATCATAAGTTGATCAATATTATCTTGTATATTATTATATTTCAATTTTATATATTTCAATTTTTATGCGAAATAACTACTTTATTCTTTTGTAGTGTGAATTTTACAAAATAAATTTATCAATGCATTGTTTTTACAATTATTACCATTTTTACAAATACCTTTACATTTTAATTTTATTTTAGAATGTTGTATACAATAAATTCCGTGTGTATATTTATTTCCGGCTTCATTACATATTGAACAATTCAAAATATTTATTGTTTTACATTGTTTGTAATTTATATTTTTTTTTTTTTCAACTTCATTGATTTCATAATATGGTATATTACCGTCATAATATATTCTACAATATGGACATTTAAATCCTTTAGATAATGTTTTTTTTTGTTCAATTATTTCATAATAAAGATAAATATAATCAAAACTATGATTACACGGTAGCTTTATTAAATTTTCAATAGTTTCTTTACTAATAAGACATAATTCCATAATTATATTCTAGTTATATCTTTATATTATGTCAAAAAAAATATGGGGAAATATTACTTGGAGATTATTTCATACAATGTCTTTATGTATTAATGAAAATAATTATGACCAAATTCAAGCTTCTATTCAGTGTATAATAAACATATGTAATCACTTACCATGTCCTTTATGTTCAAGTGAAGCATCTACAATATTAAAAAAAATAAATGTAAAGAATATTAAAACAAAAGAAGATTTTAAGAGATTTTTATATTTTTTTCATAACAAAGTAAATGAAAAATTAAAAGTACCTAATATTGAATATGAAACGATTGAAGAATTACATAATCGTTCACTAAATTCAATATTAAATGAGTTTTTTAAGGTATATAAAGGTTTAAAAAATAATTCAAATATGATGTTGTATAGTTTTCATCGTGATATGATTATAAATAATACAAAAACTTATTTTTTAAATAACCGAAACTTATATAGATTCAACTAGCTCACCATTTTTGTATACAGCACATTTAAATTTTTGTTTAGATGGACGCATACAAGCTACTTTATTTGAATCAAAATCATTGTAATACAAAAATTGTTTCATAGTGTCATTTTGATATATTAAATTATAATAGATCAATCCCCATATAAACCCAATTAATGCTCCTAATGATACACCTTTACCTGTTGTACAATTAATTTGAGTGGTTCGGGTTACTGTATCTAATGCGAATAATAAAATAAAAAATATAACCAATGGTAGATTAAACATATTATTTTGCATCATTGGAAATAATAAATAGGATAATGTAAATATATATAAAGAGCTGTTAAATGATGGTATGGAGTAATACATTTCATCCCCAAATAATTGACAAAACGGAAAATGATATTCATTTAATTTTTCAGGTGATTCAGCGTTTAATGTTTTATTTAGAATACTTATAAATGCGTACATTATAGATACACCGATTAAATATACAAATCCTTTAAAATTTGAATTAAAAATAGACAAAGTAAACATCATAAACATAATAAAAAAGGGACCAATTAAACTAATAAATCCAAAAATAGTAGTCATATCCATTTTCAATCCAATATGTCTAGCATCGTGTTTTATTTGTCTTACCGTATCACTATATGGAGGGTTCAACATAACTTATAATAAAACAATATTAAAAATTTAATAGTTATAATATTAATGGGAATACCTAGTTATTTTTCATATATACTTAAAAATCATAAACATATTTTAAAAAAAAATTTCATTGTATGTCATGTATTATATTTGGACGCAAACTCTATAATTTATGATAATATAGATAAAGAAGGTCTAATATATGATAACATATATAATTCAATTATGGAGATAATAAGTAAATTCAGTCCTAAAAAAACGTTTATTTGTTTTGATGGTGTCGCTCCTTTATCTAAAATGGTTCAGCAAAAACAGCGTCGTTATAAATCGCATTTAACAAAGCGTATTCTAAATCAATCCAAATCATTCAATTCAAATTGTATTACACCAGGTACTTTATTTATGAATGAATTAAATAATTATTTGAAGCTTAAAATAAATGATACTATGATATTAAGCGGTTCAGATGAACCAGGTGAAGGTGAATATAAGATTTTTAATTATATTCGTAATGAACCTGATGACTTGAACCATATTATTTATGGTTTAGATGCGGATTTAATTATGTTGTCTCTACTTCAACTTCCAAAGCATATTTATTTGTATAGAGAGACAAAATATTTCAAATATTTAAAATATATAGATGAAAAAGTAGATTATATTCTAGATATAGACTTACTAGGCAAACAAATCAATATATTGATGAATAAAGATGGAATTCGTGAATATTGTTTTTTATGTTTTTTATGTGGTAATGATTTTTTACCACATTTTCCGTCTATTAATATACGTAATAATGGAATAGACCATTTATTAGAACATTATAAATTATGTAATGCGAATCTGATTGAAAAAGATAAAATAGTATGGTCTAAATTATGTATATTATTTGAATCATTGTCTAAACAAGAAAAATATATGATAGAAAAACAAATTATATGGAAATCGAATCGTAAATGTCATACAATTACACACGAGGATAGATTAAACTACCTTCCGGTATATGACCGAGACAAAGAAGAATATTTAAAGGAATATCCTGATAAATATAATATGATTTTATTTAATCAAGAAGATGATAGTTCAATATGTAAAAATTATTTAGAAATGTTAGAATGGACTTGGGACTATTATACTGGTAAAGAAGTTGATTTATATAAATATTATCATGTGGGATATGCTCCGTTATTTAAATCTTTATTGAGTCATATACCATTTGATGATGAAAGTTTATTGTCGCTTGATAATAATACTACTCATGTAAATCCACTTACTCAATTATTATATGTTTTACCATACGAAGATTTTAATTTAATACCAATTGATAAAGAAGTAATATTAAAACAATTTCCATGTTTAAAAGCTACCGATTTTAACGTTCAATATACATTTTGCCATTTCTTTTGGGAATCACACGTTGAAATCGGATATATACCTATCAAAGAATTAGATAAATGTGTGAATAATTAATATTTTAATAGTTTAATGTTTGAAGATAGAGCTAGTTTTAAGACGTTTTTAAAGAATAGTAACAAAGAAGTAACTATAATTAAATTTACAGCAAAGTGGTGTGGTCCATGTAAACAAATAGCTCCTACTATAAAAAACTTATTAGAAAAATATAAAAACTCTAATTTTAGATATTATGAATTAGATATAGATGAATGTTTTGACACATATTCTTTTTTCAAGAAAAAACGTATGGTAAATGGTATACCTGCGTTTTGTGTATATTATAAATCTAAATACGACGAAGATACTTTTTATGTACCAACTAAAATTGTTACAGGAGCAAATGATGAAGCTATTATACAGATGTTTAATGAAGCATTGAAAAATAAATAGTTAATCATATGCGTTAAATTACGTGACTATACAATTTAACCATTTATTATATTTTTATCGGATTCTTAAATATAATATATAGTATATATAATGCATAATGTGAAAAAAACCTTTAACAAAAATATACCTGAGGCGACACGTAAACAGAATAAATGGGAGTCTGTTTATGGACCCTACGCAAAAAATGAACAAGGTATGGTATACGCCATCCCAACCAAGTCAAAAGGACGTAACAGTAGAGCGGGGTTTAAGGGTAAAAAGAGACGTATAACAAAGAGACGTATATCACGAATGTAGAAATCTATCAAATAGACCTTATATATCAATGTTGTTTTTCATTGATATGTAAGAATAATATTATTTTATTCTATTTTTATTTTTTAGGGATTTATATCCACCTAAACCATTCACTCGGCTATAAGATGAAATTATATTACTTAAATGTGGAAATCCTTTATTGTTTAATTTACTTTTGGATAAAAGTTTTAAGGACCTATATGTCTTTTTATCGATTATATTATTTATATCATCACTTATATTTATAATCCGTTTAAATTCAATATATTCACGTAGTTTTTTATCATTGTATACAAATGGATTATGATTTATTTTCAATATAAATGTTGGCTCATCGTAGTATTGTTCTGGTATTTCAAATGAATAGCTATTATATTCAAATATTTCTTCTGGGTCTTCTTCAAATTCCTCGTCAATTATAAACCATTTATTATTATATGTAATCACACTACCTATATTATTTGCTAATTGTCGTGGGATATCTCGTAAATTATTATTTCTAAGATCTATCAACGCTACAACCGAATTTGTAAAAGATGGTAAACTATTTATTCTATTATGAGATACTTCAAGTGTTAATAAATTGGGAGGTATTTCGGGTATAGTAGTAATGGGTGTATGAGTACATCTAAAGTTCCATAACATTTGAGGGAAAACTAAATGTTCTATTGGATTATAGCTACAATATAATACTCTTAGTCTTTGTGGTAAATTTGTTATATTAGTTATGTTATTATGTTCACATGTTAAATGTTTTAATACTGGACTAAAATCAGGTAATGTTGTGAAATTATTATGATCTATATTTAAATGTAATAAATGTTCAGAAGGAATTATTTTAGTCAAATTATTATTTGGACACCATAAATATTGTAATGTATTATTCAGAGATAGTTGTTTAAGTTTATTATATCCACAAGATAGTCGTAGTAAATTTCGTGGTAAATATAAATGGGATAGTTTATTTTTCTTACAATTTAATCTTTTTAATTCTTCAGGTAAATTGGGTAATTCTTTCAATCCATTATTACTACAATTTAATATAGATAAGTTTTGTAATTCTGGTAATTTATTTAATTTATTATATTGACAAAATAATTGTTTTAATTCTGGTAATTCTGGTAAATGTGTTAATTTATTATTACTACAATTCATAAGCATTAATATTGGTAGTTGAGGTAATTCAACTAATAGATTATTATCGCAATTCAATACAAGTAATTCTGGTAATTCTGGTAAACGTGTCAATTTATTATTTCCGCAATCTAAATATTTCAATAATGGGTTTAATTCTGGTATACTTGTTATATTATTTCCACGACATTTCAGTTCTAATAGTTGATTTGATAACATAGGAAGTATAGTATTTACTTGATAATAATTAGGTGTAAAATGTATAGTAGTAATATAGTCAATTACTTCATTTAGTTTGTCTTTAGGAACAGACCCCCGATGGACTATGATAGAATCTGTAGTTTTAAAACTCGCGTTTATAATTTGTTCAACTAGGTCACTAGAACTTCTGGTTAATGTAGTAAAATTAAGTATATATTTATTATTTGGTATAGAATCCTTTATATCAGTACAACTGTCTATATATTCAAACCCTCTATCTAAATTTATTTCATCCATATTAATAATAAAATATTTTATTAAACTTAATACTTATTTTTGTAATACATTGAATATCATTTTGATATTGTAATATGTTTGGAAAGATAATATATATATATATATATATGAGTTGGGGAAATAGTCCTGTAAATGTAAATAACCGAAGTTTTGCTAGTATGACACCTCCCAGTCCAAATTCAGTTGATAGTAAACAATCTTATACGAATTCAAATAATGGAACTAATATAGCATTTGAACAATATATGTTTCCAGAAGAAACATACTACAAATATGCTGGAACAAATGTAAATTTGTTGCTATATTATGCTAGTAAATTCAATAATACTGAAAAAATACTTGAGTTACCTTTTACAAATCCTAATTTAATGAAATACGACCACGAGTATAATAGGAATATGAATCCATTATTATACGCAATAGTAAACGATAATATAATTATTTTTAAATTATTATTATTATCCGAAAATATAGACGTAAATTTTTTTATTGATGATAATATGAATCCACTTATTCACGAATTATTACAATTTAACAATTTAAAATATTTGAAGTTATTATTATCACATCCTAATTTGGATTTAACTATTCAAAATAATAAAGGCGACACGGCTATTTACATAGCCGTCAAATACTTTGATAATAATCCCCGTGAATATTTAAAAATCATAAAACAAATGATACAAATGGATGAAAGAATAACACATACATTCAATCGAAGGAATATTTTAAGACTAGCCTTCAACTTATCGGATACCAGCGAATGTAATGAATTATTAATGTTATTATATAAATATCAAACATTACCTGAAGGACGCGAAAAAGACTATATAGAGAGATTAAAGCAATTCAAAGATGCTCGTCATTTTGTTACACATGTAAGTAAGAAACCCCAATTATCCAGACGGACTAAACAAGAAATATTATCATATTTAACCACCAAACCGAAAACTCGGTTTAAAAACATGACCTATAATAATAATGCTAGTTTAAGAGTTGCGGCAAGATCTTACCCATTTAATAATGTTTTACCATACAATATATTAAAACCATATTTATCCAAAACAAAAAAACAACTCTTAGAAAATAAAGAAACTAAACGTCGCCTTGCCGGTAGCCGAAGGGTTCGCAATTATAAAAAAAAATAGATTGTTAATTTAATGTCGTCCTTAGAACAACTTTTGTCTCTATTTGATTTAAGTATACCATTTACTGAATTAGATTTGAAAATAGCAAAAAAAAAAGTTTATATGCTTCACCCAGATAAACATATAAATAATCCCTCTATTGAACCACATTATACAAAATATTTAAATGCTTATAAAAAATTAGAGGTTATCTATAATCATATAAAGCACGAAACAAGTGAAGAACCATTCAAGAAACAACAAGAGATTGATACAAGTTTTAAAGATTATGTAGATAAACATGGATACAAAGATAAAGATTTTCTACATCATTTCAATCATATGTTTGAAAACGTTCATATAAAAACAAAAGACGAAGAATCTGGATACGATGAATGGTTAAAATCTAAAGAAGATTATTATGATAAAGATAATATTGAAAAGGCTAGACAAACATTAATACGTGGAATAATTAAGCACGAAGACCCCAAGGCTGAAAATGTATTTGATAATAAATACGCTGATTTGAAAGAGGCTCATAAGAATACGATTATAGCAATAGACGAAGCCCAAGTATTAAAAGAAACACCCAAATATAAAAACGTTCATGAATATGAACAACACCGAAAATCTTCCTTAGGAAATATTAAGAATACATATGAATCTAAGAAGATATTACAGGAAGAATATAAAAAAAATACACATTCATCATTAAAACTGGCCTATGAATATAAGGATAGACAAGAACAAATGGAAAAGAGACAAAAAGACTATAGTTCCAGATTTTTTACTATTTTATAATATATATGGATGAATTACATATGTATATGATATTTATGGTTATTGTCTTTTCTATATTGTCCTTTTATAGTTACAAGGATAGATATTATGAGTTCATTTATAAATTTAAAAACGAGCAACTAGATATAAACGATTATTTTTTCAAGGATATAAATCATTTGTCCCGTTCGTCCAAACGAAAAATATGGATACATATACCACTTGAACGAAACTCACGTAGATGGTCTAGTTTTGGTTCTCGCACTTCAAATAATTTGAATTTAGATTATATAGTATTATGTATTAAATCTATTATAGATTATTGTGGTCAATATTATGATATTATATTATTTGATGATTCTAATTTATCAAATTTATTACCAGACCAAACGGTAGATTATAGTAAATTATCTGGTGAACTATTAGAAAAATATAGACAATACTCATTGCTTCAAATATTATATACTTATGGAGGAGTAGTAATACCTTCTTCAATGTATATGCGCAAAAGTATAATTACAATTGATAAAGAAAACACATTTTATGTATGTGAACTACCAAATCAAGGAGAAAATTATTCTTTGAGTAACTATATATATTCTACAAAAATGATGGGGTCTAATTCTAAAAATCCTATATTGGGCGAATTTATAAATAAATATTCAGATATTTGTCTCAAAGATTTAACTAATGAGTGTAAATATTTTTCGGATCAATTATTAAAAAAAATGGATATTCCTATGTTAAATGGTAAAATAATAGGAACCCGAGACAAAGATAACAATCCTATATTATTAGAAGATTTAATGGAATCAAAACAACTTGAATTAGACAAGTCTCATGTAGGTATATACATACCACACGAAGAACTTATGCGTCGTACCAAATACAATTGGTATGCTTATTTGAATTCAGAACAAGTATTAGAGACAAATATATTTATATCCAAATATATGTTAGAACATGGAAAACCAAAAATATAATAATATACTATAATGGAAATAGTATATTATTATATCATTTGTATTTTTGTAAGATTATCGTTGGCTTATTCGGTATATTATGTTCAAAAAATGCCGATTCGTTATATGTTTTCATTATTATATTTTATATTATCCATTGGAGAGTTATACCATTATACAGTAAAAAACCGAAAAATTGGAGCATTTAATAATAAAGTATGGTGGGATAGTTTAAGACCTATTCATGCTTTGTTATTTTTGTTTACATCTATAGGGTTAGTTTATAAATATAAATATAGCTATATGTTCCTACTATTAGATACTCTTATTAGTGTATTAGGATATATATTTATGAAACCATAAAAATTATATAATAAATTATCTTATTGGTATAAAAAAATTCCCGAAATACATAGAAATTTAGAGCATTTACTTATGAACTGTCGGAGAGTCAATAAATACACGTGATTCATCTAAAATGACTGTTGTAAATAGTAAAAATATTAATTTGCTCCATTCGGTAGAGACCTGCCTAACTAAATTAAAAAGTAGAGTTTCTAAAAAAAATGAAATACTTTTTATTGAACTACTTGACAACAAAAATTACAACTGCTAATAAATTTGTTTTAAGATATCAAAAAGGTATTTAAGTAAAATTATACCTTATATATAATGAGTGAAATACCTATAGCACTTAAGATTGAACCATCTAACGTAATAACGATGGATATATTAAGATCGTGTCGACGTTGTGGATTTCT
>Ga0213868_10000803_pt1 | contig 30412 bp, 26 predicted proteins | sample PICome_9_FD_160087 | JGI IMG/M metagenome (GOLD analysis project Ga0213868, IMG submission 160087) | Coastal seawater microbial communities near Pivers Island, North Carolina, United States - PICO127 | ecosystem: Environmental > Aquatic > Marine > Coastal | place: USA: North Carolina... | reverse complement strand
AGCATAATTATACCATACTGGTCCCTGACATAAAAAAAAATCTGCTTTGGAGAATAGATACTTAATAATATTTTTAAAAAGTTTGTTTTTTTTTGTTTGATTAATCAAATTACCCGCTCTGGGAAAAATTAATGACTTTATAAAAAACATTTTAGATAAAATAATCATAAATCCTTTCTCTAGAGCACTCGCTCCATCTGAACAAAAGATTAATACTTTTTTTGGCCTATATATGAAAAGATAAATTATATACTTTATTAATCTAATAATTGAGAGTAAAAATCTAATAAAAAATTTAGGTGGTGGATTAGAAATTTGAGAAGAATCAAACTTAAAAATCTTAAAATGTTTTAAAAATTTAGATTTTATTAATATACTTGATGATTTCTCAATACCTCCAAAAACACTATTATATTTAGGAGGAAATGAGCCTACTATTAATAATTTTTCTTTCTTTTTCACTTTTATTTATTGTATTAGAAATTTCTTAAAATAATTTAATTTCTTCGTATTGTGAACCCAACATTTTAGTATAAATAGACAGAGAAGATTGAGGCCCTACAATATGTTTTTTTTCATATATCATTTCTAGTTCAAGAATTACATTTGACTCACACAAACTTATATTTTTATTATTTAACTTATTGAATGACTTATTAAATTCAGAAAAAATATTTTTATTTATAGTAAAAGAGGGGTGAGGTTTTATTAATGATCCTTTTGGAAGATTGTAAATTAATTTTGATAGCATATATTCAACATCTTCTTTATTTGGATGTCTACTAGCAGAGCTAGTTATTCCTATAATTGGTTCTCCTATTATCTTAGGTTTATATTTATTCTTAAGAGATTCAAAATTTTCAACAAGAAATCTATTTGATTCAAGTACCAGTGGAAATGAGTTTTTACTCAACCCAATAAATGCCTTGGCGTCATCTCTATAACAATATCCAGCTCCTTCTTGACCAAGATTATGAGCAGATGGAATAACTCTATTGGTCCAATTAAACTTAATTTTTTCAAGAATAGTAAGTTTTTTAAAAGAAAATGGTCTATGATTCATGTAGCTTCCTTGACCTTCTTCTACATATATGTGACCAGCACATAGATTTTGTTTAATTAGCCAATTGTTTTCTCTCCATATATTTGCAGTAAATAGTAAAAATTTCTTATCATATTTTTTTATTTTTTTAAGTATTTTTCTAGCAGAGGGTGAATCAAAAAAAAGTTTTTCCATATAACTGTCATATTTTCCTCTTTTCAATATTAAATTTTCATAATCAAGTATTTCCAATGACGAATTTCTAAAAGATATAATTAGAATATTTTGCTCTTTAATATTATAGTTATCAATTATCATCTTGGTGATAATTGATAATATTGGACTTGCAACCAAAAAAACATTTAACCAGTTTTCAGTAATGGATTCATCAATAATTTTTGGTTTACCTAAAGCCATTAATATCTATTATTTATAAATTTTAGATTCAATTTCTATCAAATCAACTTGCCTTAATGTCTCATAATAATTAATAGCCTCTGCATTATCTATTTTACATAGATTTGCTATTTCTGAGATAGAGTTCTTTCCATCACAATAAGATATAAAGTTCATCATGCTTTTGAATGATTTGTCTGATTTATTGGATAAACTTGGATATAGTCCTCTTCTTCCTAATTGAGGTTCACAAAGTACATTTATTTTAGGATAAATTATTTTTGATTCGATACTATTTTCATTTTTTTTAATGCTTTGTTTTAAGTTATCTTGATTTAATATTTTTTCTTTTTGCTTAACAATAAATTTATCATTTTCAAAAACTTCGATACATTTTAAGTAAATATCCAGACTTTGATTTAAACCTTTTTCTGTTACAAAATCAAAATTATCAAGAGAAGTATGATACTCAGGATAATCTCCATATTTAGATCTTGTAATTGATGATATTGGAAGATCAACTCCAGGTGAACAATATTGTCGTTCATCACTTCCTCTTTCTAACCAACTATATTTAATAAAGTTTGGATAATAGAGAGTCAATATCTTCTCTGCTATTCTATCTGATAAATTATTTCCGTATCTCGATGGAATAAGTCCCCAGTTTTTTTCATCTCCAACACAAGTTATATTGTAACCACCAATTACATTTTTTTTTAAAGTTTCAAGGTTTTTACTTAAGTACATTATTGAACCTATTGTTTCTGGAATAAGCACAAATCTGTATGAGTAATAATTATTCCTTTCACTAAGATGTTTGGCAATTCCCGTTAAAACAGAAGGCCCTGATAGTTCATTATTGACCATTTGTGGATGGCAGATATAGGATGAGAATAAAATTTCTTTTTCTACCCTGCCCTTAAGAAGATATTCTCCATATGTTAAATAACCGTTTTCGTAAAATTCTGAATCAATTAAAACCTTGTATATTGATTTTCTATCTAATTGTTTAAAATCATTATAAGACATACAAAATCCCCAATTTTTTTCATAATACGATGTTACATACGGAATAGCATTAGGCTGATCTTTTAAATAATGAATGTTTTTAACTAATTCATCAAATGACATTTTTTTATTTACTGCACAAGAGTAACCAACAACATGAAGATTATGTTTTTTTAAATCAATTACTTTTTTATTTGTCTTAATATCAATTACATAAGCATCATTTATATTCCATTCAGGAGGCACAACCCAATCAAAAACTTTTGTTCCTGAACTGACTGTTTTAATTTTTATAGGAATAATTTGTTTTATATAATTTAATGTTTCTAGAACACCTTTTCCTGATAAGCTCCTAGGCACTTTATATAGATCCTTGCAAAATTTTAATAAGTTCATTTTATTTTTAAGATGATTTTTCATTTTATTATTTGTTCATATCGATCTATAATTCTTACTTTTTTTTCTGATTTAGTATAAAAAATTTGACTTACAATATAAACTTTAGGCTTAACGGAGGTTTTTATAAATAGAGCCTTTGATACTTTAAATAATTCCGAATCTAGGAACATTTTATTTGGACATATAAAGACATAATATTCATCATCGCTATCTTTTTGAATTATAAGGACGTCTATAATATTTGTAAATTCTTTATTTATTTTATCCTCCAGTTCTGTTGCATTAAACTTTAACCCCAAAAGGTTTAATGTCTCTTTTTCTCTTCCTAAAAAATTGATATTGCCTTTAATTGATTCAACAATATCTCCCGTATACAAATAACTTGAATTTTCAATTTTATTTATATTTTCTATATTAATTTTTCCACTTTGACTTAAGTATCCATCAAACCACTTATCAGTATTTATAATTAGCTTACCTTCTAAAATTTTAAAATCAAAACTATTATTTGACGTAATAATGGTACTAATGTTTTTATCTAAATCATCTTTTTCTATAAATGAAAATCTAGTAAATTCAGATGAACCATAATGATGTTTGAAAGATAATTTATTGGTAACTTCAATTTCATTCAAGAGTCTTAATAAATTAGAATTCATCCTCATAGAACCAGATTCTAAGAAAATAGATACTCTTGATTTCTGAATAAGTTTTTTATACATTTCGAGAAATATTTCTAATCCAGACACAACACCTCCAATAAATAAGTCTTTATTCTCAAGAGATTCTTGAACTAACTTATGATCAATAATGTTTTTAGATATGTATATATCACATTTTCTCTGAAGTGCGCATCTTAATCTCATTAATCCAAAGCTATGTGTTAGCGGCATTATAATTAATTCCGGAATTTTAGAATTTAATTTATAAGCTTGGTTAATTCTGTTAACATGGAGATTTAATTTAGCTTTTGACCAAACAACAATTTTTTTATTACCAGAAGTTCCAGAACTAATCATTAATTCATAGTTCTTATAATTAATAGGGTCTTTATAATCATTTTTAATAATAGAAATTTTATCTTGATCAATAAAGTAGATATTTTGAAAAAATGACTCCAAAGAGTTTCTAATATTTTCTTCTAGCTTATTGTAGGAATTTGAATCAACGGAGAGAAAGGAATGAGTTGATTTATTGATTGCATCATATTTAAACACAAAGCTTGAATCTCTGTTACCTTTTAAAATTATTAACCCAGAGTCTAATGCATTTATTTTTTGTGAGAAAAAATTAAAATTTTCTACATATTCTTTTTTTTCAAAACTATTTCCTCCACTATCTTGTACTCTCATTCAATTACTTTTTTTTTTGAAATTTTAATTAGGTCAGACAAAAGCTCAATTTCCATAAGCTCATCAAATGAGAATTCTATACTTAACTCTTCTTCAATCTCTCTAATTATTATTACATGAGTAAGACTATCTGCATTGGGCAAGTCCATTAAAGGTATATTTGTTTCAGTAATTTCTTCAATAAAAAGATTATTCTTTATTACCTCAATAATTGATTTTTCAATATCCATATTAAAATTTATTTATTAGTTAAACTATTCATAATCAGTATATAAAACTTCTCTTCCAAGATTATTACAAATTTGTTTAGCAACAACTTTTGAATCATCATCAAGTAATGCAAAAGGATCTCTTTGAAGAAAAGAAAAAACAACATTTTCAAAATCATTGACATTAAACCAAAAAATCCTAGATTTTTTACCTTGTATTAATTGAACAAGTTCATACTTAATCATATGTTGAAAAACAGCATCAACATTATATCTTAATTTAAGTCCAGTGGGGCACACATGAAATCTACATTTTACTTTAATTGTATCATTCCCTATGATAACTTTTCCAGGAAATTTTTTTTGATAACGATATGGTACTTTACCATCAAAAAATTTATCTTCTAAATAATGAATGTAGGTTGTAGATCTTAGATTAGAACCGTAATGAACTATTTTTCCGTCATTTTTGGATAAGAAACTAAAAAAGCTATCGTTAGAAAAAGGGGTTAACTCTAGATTTATGTCTTGATTAAACTTAATAGACTTATGGTAACAATCTGAAAAAACAGGGAATATAGTTCTCTTATATACTTTTTCATTTCTAATAAATTCATTCATTTGCCCTAACTGAGAGATATCATTATCTAAATTAAATACTCTAGATTTAGAATATTCATAATTATAGACAGGAAAAATCAATGGTTTTCCAAAAATAGATGTTAAATAATTTAGATTAGATCTAAGATCAATTTGTTTATCAGTTGCAAATCTTAAGTCAGAATGAATATAGAACATAGCTAATATATTGGCCCTCCTAATGAAATATTATCTATTAATGAAGGTAAGATTATCTTTCCATCCCAAGGATTGTCAAAATTGGTCATGAGTCCAATGTCAGGAAATCTTAAGACACCTTTTTCAGATAGTTTTTTTGCAATTGAAATCTTTTCTTTCTTGTCTAAACCTAACGATACTGACTGAACTTCTGGATGAATTAAGTTTTCAACTAAATTTAAATTTTTAACCTTTTTTACATAAATAACTCTTGAAAATGAGGGTAATTCAAGTTTAATATCATTGTTATTAATAATAGCCCACTCTCTATTTTTTGAAAAAAACACATTTCCAGTATATTCTCCTGCCATTATTGCTTCATTTACTGCAAAATCATTTTTATGATTGATCTTTGGAATTAGTTCTAGAGTTTTATCCATCGAGCTTCCTAAATCAGATATAAAATTATCTAGATTATTCCCTTTATAAAAAATTGTATGTGGTGATGAACAGGCTCTTTGGTCAAATGAACTTATATCTCTTGCCATTTTTAAAAAGAATGAATCTCTTGATATTCTGTCATTAATGTATTTCTCCGATACAATACTAAAAGATGTCTTTGGTCCAAAAAATAATTCTGTGCAATTAGATTTACTTTTATATTTTTTAATATTTTCAATGGATTCCCCACTACCCCAAGCAACTTTAACATCAGCAATCTCAGACATAATTTGACTAGCCCTAGTATTAGATCTGCCAAATCTTAAAACCAAAATTGATTTTAAAATTTCAGATCCATGAAAAATTTTGTCTCCATATTTAATTGAAATTTTGCTTAATCCTGAAATAAGTTCATATAAGCTCCCATCTTCATCTTGACTAACTTTAACTATATTAATATTTTTTGTGACAATACCTTGGATTAAAACTAGCATACCAAGAAGTGGAACATTTCCAGCAACCCAATGACTTACTATTCCTTTTGGTTTAGAATAAATCAAAGTACCAATGTTTTTTTTAGAAATTTGAAAATTGTCCAATGTCTTTAAGTTTTCAAAAAGACTATCATTAATGATTTTTTCAAGATTCTCTTTAGAACACCATCTAGAAAGAAAGCTTAATCCCTGCTGCTTTAGCGGAGTTAACTTAGGATTATTTAGCCAACTTTTTGATAGAGAATCTAGTATTAATAATAAAGGCTCAATAGGCATTTCAATTTTATTTAATTCTAGAATTTTATTGGTAAAATCATCTGAATCTGAACCATATATATAAAGCTTTTTACCTTTAAATGTTTTTTCAATATTTAGTCCTAAAATATCTCCACAACCTCTCGTCTCTGACTTGGGTTTTCTACCAATGACATTAAAAAAATGAGTATCTCTTCCACATTTACATTTAGTTTTGTAGTCAACTATTCCAATGTCATCTGTAAGTATTGAATTTCCAGAATATGCATCAGGAAAAGTTGAAATAAATTGAAGTTGTCCAGGTTCTCCTGAATTTATTTCCATATCGACAAGGCTTCTTGTTAGAACCCTAGTGTTATTTGGAACGTGTTTATTTCCATACTCACAGTCAGGAAAGTTCATACCCATTAGCTCTGTAAACCCATAGATATCTATTACATCTATTTTTCCAAAAAGTGAGTGACACCTTTTATTAAATTGCTTTTTTGATATTTGTTTATCTTCTAATTTTTTCCAACCACCAATATGAATCAGTTTACCATTATCTGTTTTTTTTAGATTTAAGTTACTTTCAATTACATGATTAAAGAGCATATATGTAAATCCAAAATGAAGTATATCATCATTTTCATCAATAAATCTAGATAGGCCGTCATTATCAAGTGAAATAATACCATCCTTAATTCTCAATGCAAAAAAAGTTTTATTCGAGAATCTCATGTAAGAAACGTTAGCTGACATTCTAGCACCCATCTGATTCTTGTTTTCGGCAGTTGGGGGTATGTCGTATATAACCATAGGCCTTTTATAATTACCTATATAATCGGACATTATCTCAAAACTCATTTTCATTTGTCTTTTCAAAGACTCTCTATCCAAATAGATTATACTTGGATAACCAGAAGTTGATGAAGAACTAATAGATTGCTTAATATTATTTTCCTTTATACTAACTAACTTCTTATGATCCTTTTTAAATGAGCTAACATGTATATATGGAATTTTGTCAACCTCGTTAATACCTTTAGGTGGTGAATAATTTTTTTTTCTTAAAAAATCACGATAGAAAGTATTATTATTTTGATGATGACTAACTTTTTCTAATAAGTCACTGAAAAACTTTTTGTCGTCTTTTCTATAAATCATTTTTTAAAGTTTTTAGAAGTTCTTTTGATACTGTAGAATATCTACCTGAAATATCTCTCATAGATTCTTCAATATTTATTTTATCAATTTTTATTTTCACAATTATTTCATTAAATAAAATATTCCAATTTGAATAATACCAATTAAATAATTCTAACACTTCACTTGATAAAAATTTAGATACCTCATCATTATATACAACTTGAAATAGAGAACAAACTAGAACGCTGTGTTTTAATTTAAACGTACTATTATGAGATATAGAATGAACTGGTCCAACTAAGTGTTTATCTTGAGATATTCCACCTATATATGAAATTAAGCATAAGTCATCTGCTGTAAGCTCAATATTATTAATATATTTTTCTTTTATCATTTTTAGAATGACAATTTTCATTTTAAAAATAAAATCTGGTTTTTGAAGTTTTGAAAATAGGGATTCTATTATATGTAATAATGAATCTGATAAGCCAGATTTTCTTAGATTTAATGGAAGGGAATTTATATCTCCTATGCTATAAATAATTTCATTAGATACAAAAGAGTCTGAAATTAGATAAGTGAAGAGGATGAAATTTCTGCTCCACTTCCAGTAACACAGCATAAAGAGATAAAATATGGTAGTCTATTTCCACTATTTATAATTTGTTTATTTTGATTAACTATTAATTCATTAAAACTTGGTGTTATTCCGTTTAAATAATATGAAGCCTTGGCATAGTCAATTATTGATCCTCCCCCAACAGCAATTACACAATCCGCATTAATTTTAATTTGCTTTGATATATTAAGAATATTTTTAAGATATGGTTCTTTTTTGGATTCAATTAAAATCAGTTGAAAATCAACTATATTTTTATTTGATTTAAGAGATTTTTGAACTCTACTAAAGTATCGCTCAGAAGTAAAGACAATAGGAGTTAAAAAATTTATTTTAGATAATTCTTTAATTCCATCATTAATAAATCTTATGTTGTTCATAATCATTAAATTAAAAAATTTAAATTTTTAATTTGAATACTATCTTTAGATGACATTTCAATAAATGAGGTATTTAACCCAAATAGGCTTCCACTTTTAATAGTCTCCCAATTAGTTGCAATAATTGAACCATTAAATCTATATAGTTTTTCTTTATCAAATGAAAGATTTCTAAATCTTCCTGGGTTAATTAGGTTAAGACCTGTTTTACCATAATTAAACATTGGCTCTCTTTCTTCTTGTACTGAAACTACACAATCAGAGCCAGATAATAATAGATTATTAATAGCTTTTTCAATATGTATTTTTCTTCTATTAATTGCATGTAAACTTAGATACATTACAATATCAGGAGAAACACCTTTCTCTTTGGTGTAATGTTCACCAGCATAAAACATGAAATCTCTGATTGGAATGTTATTAGATTCCTGATTTTCAGTCCTTAACAATCTTAAATGTTTAGGAACTTTATTGTTATTCTCTAATTCTTTAGAGAAATCTAAAACTTTTTGACTTTGTGAATAAAGAATAACCTCATCAATTTCTTTAGACTTTAGAGCATTATTTATAGCAATTTCTAGAAGTGATTTTCCTCTAATTTTTTTATATGGAACATTTTCTAAACTAGGATAAGACTCTTTTACTGGTATTAAAGCTACTATTTTTAAATTTTTTGTTTTGATAGTTTTTTCTCTGATTTCATGAAAAATTTTTGCTCTTGCTTTTAGTAATCTAGAATTATCTTTACTAAGAGAGTTATCATGTTGTCTATAATAGAATAAAGGTATGTCAATGCTAATAGCACCTATTTTTTTATAAAGCTTATACCATAAATCCCATCCATCTTGAGCATCTACACGCTCAGAATATCCTCCTGCTATTCTTAGTGACTCTGTTTCGAACATTGTACAAGCACCATGTGGAGGAATTTGTCCTATCATATATTCATCTCCAAGCTTAGGTCTAGTCTCAACACCAATAATTTTTCCACTAATATCAGTGTAAAAATAATTACCATAGGCAATGCCTGCTTTAGAATTATTTTCAAGTTTTTCTACCATTATAAATAGTGCAATTTCATTCAACCAATCATCTGCATCAAGTCTAATCATATATTTACCATTTGCTTTCTCTAAGACTTCATTAGCTACTTTTTGAAGACCTTTAGGGGTTTTGTTTTTAAGAAAAATTATTTTTGATGGATATTTGTCTTGAAATTTTTTAGCAAGTTTTTCAGTATTATCATTAGAGCCTTCATCAATTATAAATAGTTCCCAGTTTATATATATCTGATCAATAATACTCTGGATAGATTGTTCAAGAAACCTTCCATAATTTCTAGACGGAATATAAATTGTCACTAATGGTTTTGTTTTCTTAGTCATTTTTTATAGTCAATATTTTTAAAAACAGCCTTTAATGGTTCGATGTTTTTTAATGCTTTTGAACCTTCCATTTCAGAAAATAATCTAGCATCTGTACCCTCTAAAGGCCTCAAACAAATCATATCCTGTTTTTTTATAATTTCTCCCTTTTTTATAGATTTATTTAGATATATCGCTCTTCTAAAAGATTTATGATGGTTGTTATCAATTTCAGTTTGTAAAAGTTTTTTTTCTGGATTACCTCTAATTTCATTAACTAAATCTATATGATCTTTTAATTCATCCACCTCATGTTTTGTCAGTGAAACTTTATGATCTCTAAATTTTTTATTTTTTCGATCATTTGTAAAATGAAACTCTAAAACATTAGCTCCCATACCAGCTGCAATTTTAAGTGCATCCATTCCCTCTGTATGATCTGAGTAGCCAACCGATAGATTTGTGGTTTCCTTGTAATTCAACATAACATTTAAATTAACATCCGAGTAAGTTATTGGATACATCGATGTACATTGAAGGATACAAAGCATCTCATGGTTTTTATAGATTTTGTCAAGACGTTGAATAAATTCTACTGTTTCCAATACTTCTTCTTTAGTAGATAAGCCAGTTGATAAAACTATAGGTTTTTTTAATTTTACAATTTCTTTTATTATGGGAAAGGCTGTTAAATCTCCTGACCCAATCTTATAGAATTCAACGTATGGGTCTATCCAACTTAAATCTTCTGAATCCCAAACCGAGGATGTATAAAGTTTTCCATTAGAGATACATTTTTTAGCAAGAGCAATATGTTGACTTTTAGATAATTCAAATTTCTTAAAGTGTTGATGCCTTTCAGGACTCTCGATTTTACTAACTAATGAATCCGCTGTATAAATTTGAAATTTAATTACATCTGCTGCTGAATTTATAGCAAGATCAATCAGTAAATTAGCTTTTTCAAAATCTCCTTCGTGATTTCCTCCAATTTCAGCAATCATTAGTGGTCTATTAAGCTCACTCCATGGAGAACTTAATTTATCTCTTAAACAATTATTTATAAATCTATTTTTCAAATTTTATTTTTTTGAAATTAAATAGTCCCCTATTAACAAATGATGTAATCCACACCTTATAAAGGTTGAAATAGCGTCGCTAGGGCTTCCCACTATTGGCTCACCATGAATGTTGAAAGAAGTGTTCATCAATGCCCCAACACCTGTTAAATTTTCAAAAGCTTTTATTAGAGCATGATATGAAGGATTGTCTTTTTGGAATACAATTTGTGGTCTTGCAGTTCTGTCAAATGGATGTAAACCGGCAGGAATATGAGTTTTGGCTAGATCTGTTGTGTCAAATCCAACTGCCATAAATCGTGAGTCAATTGCTTTTGGATTCTTTATATAATCATGCTCTCTCTCCGATATGATACTAGGAGCAAAGGGCATCCAGAAATCTCTCATTTTTACCAGTTTATTAATGTGGTGAATAACTTCTGGTTTTCTTGGATCAGCAAGAATAGATCTACTTCCAAGAGCTCTTGCTCCAAATTCCATTCCCTCATTGCCAAAACGGGCAACAACATCACCCTTAGATAATAATTTTGCTATTTTATCATTATCAGCTTGATGAATAGAGTAATCATCTGATAAGTTTTTTTCAATAGATTTTTTTATTTCAAGATTTGAGAAAGAAGGTCCAAGATAACCATTATTTGGAGTTTTAATTTCACTTATACTGCTTGTCTCAAGTAAAGCTAAATATGCTGCACCTATGGATATAGATTCATCTCCTGGACCAGGAGGTACAAAGAGATAGTTTAATTCCTCTAGCTCTGTTATTAATTTATTTGCTTTTATATTTTGGGCAACTCCTCCAGAAAGAACTATATTTTTAATTCCAGTTTCTTTGATTCCATTATATATCCAATTTACTAATAACTCTTCACATCTTTTTTGAATACCATAAGCAATTGCATCAAATCTTTGCCCTTCCAACTTTTCTTTGAAGTAAAAAAAATGATCTTTAATTTCTTTTTTGTATTTAAAACCAAGTCCATCATTTTGAAGAGTTTCAGCATATACTTTATATGCTTCGTTACCATACTTGTCGGAATTATAGGCTGCAAGACCCATTAATTTATATTCATGCTCAGCAGGTCTCATGCCCAAAAGTAGTGTGGCATACCTGTAAAGTCGTCCAATATTACAATTTGAAGACCTAGAAATTTCATGTAAGAGTTGTCCGGGTATTCCTTTTGATACTGTTCCATTGGCATTATCTCCAAATCCATCCATAGTATAAACTAATAGATCTTGATCTTTTTTTGGACACATTACATATGAATAATATGCATGACACTTGTGGTGATTATAATAAGAAATTTTTTGTTCTTCAATTTTGAGAAAATTTGCCATATGTTTTACTCGTGCATTCCACATTCCCTCTGAATCTGACTCACTTCTGATTAAACTTTCATCATATGGAAAATTAGCTTTATCTACTCTGTGAGACAGAACATCTAAATATTTTGGGTTTTTATTTTCAATTAATTTTGGGTACCAATATTCTTTTTGCTCTTTCCAATAATCCAGTACAGTTAAGTTTGCATTTCTGCCTGTATAAAAATAGCCTGGGGAAAGAGTATTAGATGACATGGCAACCTTATCAATATCACTTGACTTAATTTGAGCTTCCTCTAGCAGACATTTTATTGCCTTTTCAGGAAAACCATAATGATTTTTTTGTCTAGATAGTCTTTCTTCTGCAATAGCACATTTTAATTTTCCATCAATTATTAAAGCTGCACTTGCATTATGTCCATCATGTATTCCAAGAATTATCATTTTATCTGTTTTTAATTAATACTGTTTGTTGAGAAATTATGTTCCCATTTATTAGCCAAAATAATTATTGACTCTGTACTTAAGTTTATTTTTTGCTCTTTATGCTTTTTTATTATCCATTTTACTTTTTTAAGATCATTTTTATTATCTACTACCAACCTGGTTGAGATATAATTAGAAAAAATGTTCTTATGATTTATATTATTGATTTTATAATTATTGTAATTATCATAAAAAAACTTAGTAATATGTTCTTTGTAAGAATAGTCTGTCAAAAGATTATTTACAGAATTTAAAGAATTTACATTTATTATTTCTGCTGAAAGTCCAAATGGAACTGCTCTAGGAAAAATATTTGTTGTTACATCAGCATCAGAGTTTTTATGACTTTTTATAAGCTCATCATATATATTAGAATTAATAAAGGGTCTGTCCCCACATATTCTAGCAAAACTATTATATTCAAAATTGTTTGATGCTTTTAGAGCTCTTTCAATTACATCTTCTTCACTACCTCTAAATAAGTCTATTCCAATATTGTTTGCAAAATTTTCAATTATATCATCTTCTGAATTTGTTGAAGTTGCAATACATAAATGTTGTATGTTGTTTATCTTTAAAGATGCATCAATTACTCTACCCAGTAAAGTAATCCCATCAATCATTTTTAATGCCTTGCCGGGTAATCGAGTTGATTTCATTCTTGTAAATATTATTCCTCCTACTCTCTTCATTATAGTTTTGTATTAAAGTATTCTTTTAAAGAATTATATAGTCCATTAAATTGCTCAGTGTAAAAATCATCATCAATATAATTCTTAAATCTTGTTGCAGTCTTAGAATTTAAGAGACCTATTATGGATTGATGTTTAAGTTTAGATTTTAAAAAAATTGAGACATCTTCTTTACTAAAAATGGCATTAGATATTATTTTTTTATAATTTAAATTTTCTGACCAGCTAAAAGTATTAGGACATCCATCATACCAGCTATTTCCAAATATCAAAGATTTTTTCCCAACTATTGCTGATTCTAGACCAAGGGTTCCACTAATTGTAGCTGTAAATAAAGAAGACTTGATCAAGTCCAAAGTATTAATTTCAGAATCTATTATTAAAACATTATTTAGACTATGAATTAAACTATAAAATAATGGGCTTCTACCTCTAAACCCATATAGAGAATTGTAAAACATAGACGGATGTTCTTTAACATAAATCTTTATATTATCAGGAACTAATTCTCTTAATTTTAGTATTGCCAAAAACTGATCATGAAAAATACCTCCATCTGGTAAGGTTGTTCTCTCAGGTTCATAATGAAGACCATAGTAAATAAACTTATCATTAAGGTCAACATCATTGGATATACTTTTATTTAATGAATTTTTTAAATTTGTTTTTCTTTTTTTTATTAGTTTATGTTTTGTAAATCCATTAAGTCTAAATGGATTCAGTGGGTTATATTGTCTATGTTCGTTGTAACTATTTATTGATTTATACTTTCTTAGAACATCTTTTATCAAACCTATAAATTGTCCTGTTTTCCAGGAAATTGTCTTTGATTCTAACCTTTCAATTTCAGTATGTTTAGTTTTATAATTCTTATTTTTTGTATAAATATCATTTATATATATATCTATTTCTTTCTCATATTTGACTAATCTCTTTTCAGTTATTTTAGTATTAGTATTAATAATTTTTCCATTTAATGCATTATACATAGACAATAAAGGAAGTGGAGTCCATGAATTAAATTTTATACATGGTATTTTTAAAAAATCACAAATTTGAAGGATAGTGTAGTGTATATGAGTATGAGGATTCTCAATCGATATTAGTACATCTGGTAATTCTTTTTCAAATCTAGACAATGTCCAAATTACAGTCATATTAAATACTGCTTCTCTATCAAGCCTACTCATAATAGCCATATCATCTATTCTATCCATCATCTTTAATGATCTGTCTTTTGCAATAAAATAATTTTCTGATATGAAAAATTCATTATACTTTCCTTTGTAATCTTTTTTTAAAATTTTATGTGATTTAAATTTGAAAAAATCAAAATCTTTTACAACATCTTTACCAAATTGTTTCTTTGCATTTAAATAGTGGTTATGATCTCCCATCCATAAAATTGGTTCAGCTATTTTCTCATCTCTTAATCTAAGAGCTAGATCTATCCAATGTTTATTATTGGTCATGAAGTAAACATATTTTTTCATCAATCCTTTTCCTGTTTAATTATTTTTTGACTTCATTAAAATCTCTGATATTGTGAAATCTTTTGGTTCATCTATTTCAAAGAATGAGTCTTCGTTCATTTCAAATACCTCTATATTACCACTAACTCTACACCCACTTTTTAAAATTTTATTAACCTTTGATATATAAACTGCGCCATTTTCAATTAATAAACCTGAAAAATCTTGCCTTCTAGGTCTGTTTGTTATATCATAATTTAGAGGAGTCCCTTTTTGATCCCACAAAAATCTTTTAAGTCTAACACAACTAACAATATCAGCACATTTTTTTTGCGACTTTTCTAACATTTGGTTTATTTCTTTAGTTTTTAGATGAGGCGAAGTTGCTTGTATCAAAACGAATTTTGAATCTAATGATAATTTAACTTTATTTATGTATTCCAAAATAACGCTTTCAGTAGACGAAAAATCTCCAGAATTTATTTCTTCTCGATCATATATCTCTAATTTTTTAAAACCAAAATTTGTTATGATTGTTTTATATTCACTTGAATCTGTTGCAACAATTATTTTATCTATTTTTTCTGATTCTTGACAAGATTTTAGCACCCAATAACATAAAGGTTTATTATTAAGAATTTTAATGTTCTTATCTTTAATAGATTTAGATCCTGATCTTAAAGGTATAAAAGCATAAACCATATTACTTAAATTTCAATTTATCTCTTTGAACTTTTTCAATTTCAAGAATTTCAGATTTTTTAAAAGTTAAAGCATAATTAGTTTTTTTTAGATCTCTTACTAATTTATCAAGACCCTGAGGTTCTAATGAAGCTGCATGATCAGTTCCTTTCCAAGTTCTATCTTTTGTAAAATGACGTTCAATCCAAACTGCTCCTAATGTATATGCTGCTATATCAAGAGAAATTCCCTTATGATGACCCGAAAAACCATACTCATTAATTTGATCTCCAAACAATTTTTTAAGTTTACTTATTTCCAGTAAGCAAACATCTTTGGCGGCTACAGGATAACCAGATGTGCATGAATATATTACTAGTCTAGACAAAGCCTTTTTTGATTTAAAAAGGGAGTGAATCTTTTCCAATTCTTTTTTATAGGTCATACCTGAAGATATATGAATATCTCCATTATAACTCTCAATTAAAAACTCTAGAACATCTATGTTGTTATTTATTGCAGATGGAATTTTTATATAATCTGGTGAAATTGATGAAATTTCTTTTGCACTTGTAAGATCCCATACAGACGTAGAATATCCAATGTTTAAACTTTCACAATATTCTTTTAATTCTTTGTGGATTTCAATATCAAACTCTAATTTCTCTCTATGTTCCCCATATGTTGTTCCATATGAATTTTGAGGATTTGGATGTGGAGCATTATATTGAGATGCTTGAAGCAACTCTTTATTATTCCTTTTCTGAAATTTTGCGTAATCTGCACCACATTCTTTTGAGATCTTTATCAAATCCTTGGCAATATCAACTCTTCCCATATGATTGCATCCGATTTCAGCTACTATAATTGGTTTTTTATATTTCATGTTTATTTATTTATTATATTTCTTCAATTCTTTTTGTCTTATCACAGATTAATAAGTCATAAGGTGGTTTTTCACCAACTGACAAGTTATTATACTTACACCCCCATAATTCAAGTTGTTTTTTTGTAAGTTCATAAAAGTTTATTTTTGATACTGATCCTCTAGCTGTCCAATATGTAATCTCATGTTTCTCATATAGTTTATTTATTTTTTCTATGCTTTTAGTTATAGGCTTAGAATTTTCATAATCCATTCCATTAGTATTACAAATAGTGTTATCTATATCTACGTAAATTTTCATAAATTTTGAATTTCTGTTAGTTCTTTAAATTTTGATTTTGTATTTGACTTTAAATCATGAAAAGTTCCTGATTCAATCACCTTACCCTTATCAATTAAATAGATTTGATTAACATTTTTAATTGTAGATAATCTATGAGCTATTATAATTAAAGTGATGTGACCTTGAAGATTATTAATGCTATCTTGAATTCTATTCTCTGATTCTGAATCTAGTGAACTAGTAGCCTCATCAAGGATTAAAACAGATGGATTACGATACAATTCTCTTGCAATAAATATTCTTTGTTTTTGTCCGCCTGAAAGCATAACACCTCTGTCGCCAATTTTTGTATTAATCCCATCAGGTAGAGAGTCTATAAACTCTAGAATATTAGCTTTCTTTAAGACATCTATTATGTTTTTGGTATAGTCTTCATTTTCAGTATCTTGCCACATAGAAATATTATTTGCAATAGTATCATCAAAAATAATATTGTCTTGAGAGACATATCCTATTTGATCTCTCCAACTATTAATATCAATGTTTTCTATAGGTTGTTTATCAATTAAAATTTTTCCCTTTTGTGGCTTAATTATAGATAGAATGAGATCAACTATAGTTGTCTTTCCAGAACCAGACTTGCCGACTATTGCAATTGATTTTTTATAAGGGATTTGAATATCAATAGAATCTAGAACAATATTAGACTCAGTATTATATTTGAATGTAATATTTTGAAGTTGTATTTCAGATTTAAATTTTTTGAAAACTTTTTTACCACTTTTAATTTGATTTTTTTTCTGATTTTCAAATTCTTGATCAACTAATTCCATACTCCCTATAGTATCAAAAGTTGCTTGAAAAGCACTTTGAACAGCTAGAGTTGAATTAAGTGCCCTATAAAAAAGTGCTATCGAAACCAAAATTGGCTCAAGTTGTAATTCAAGTATGACTAACTGTACATAAACTATTATCATTATTAACACTACAGCTAATGGTTCCCGAACTGATTGAGTAAAAGCACCTGCTATTCCTGATTTAATTTGATTATTGGTTAAAACTGAAATAGATTTTAAAATATTTTTATTTAGTTTTTTAATTTGGTTTGTAGATGATAAATATTTAAACCCATGTAAAAACTGAATTAACCATTTTGTAAGAATTCCATTTTCTTTTGCTGTAATTCTTGAAAGATTCTGTACATAAGAGTTCATCCTTAAAAAAAGTAAAAGCAAAAGCACCCCAACTAATAATGACATCATACCAAAGGAAAATGTCATTGTAAATGCAAGACACATTAATATAAAAGTATTTATAAGCTGAGATCCAAGAATCGTAAGTTGGAGAAAGGCTTGAATTGCTCTGGTTGGTTGTTCATTTATTAAATTAATGAAATCTCCAGTATTTTTTGATGTATAGTACCTGAAGTCCATAAGTGAATATAGGGCGTAAAGGTTTTGTTTGATTTCTTTTAATAATTCTCCTATAAGATTAGCCCTATAAGCTAGAGCAGAAAAAGTGATAATTCCTTTGAAAACAAATGCTAAACTAATTAAAATCAATATTGAAGATATAGACTGAGAGAACCCTAGAAAACTTAGTACATTCAATATGATATCATTTATGAAATGTGGTGCTTGACTAGTATTATTACCATCCAAAGATTCCAGAAGTGGGAGTAACATTAAAATACCTAATCCCTCAAAAACCGATGCTATTACTCCAAGTAAGTACACAATATACATCCTAACACCTAAATATTTTTGAAAAATTCCTAGATAATCAATAATGTCATATAATGGCTTTAATTTCATAATCTTTTCGTTACATTTTTTTTGTCAAAAAATCCTTTAATATCATATACAATACTGAATGCAGTTGACTTAAGACTATTTAAGTCAATATCAATAAAACAATTGTGAGCAACTGCGAGTATTATTATGTTATACTTTTTGACAGGAAGAGAGCTTAATACCTCTATTCCATATTCTTTTTTAAAAGATTTAGGATCAACCCAAGGATCAAAAACATCAGTTTGAATTTGATTATCATTTAAACAGCTAATTATATCAACTACTTTTGTATTTCTAAAATCAGGACAATCTTCCTTAAATGATATTCCAAGGATTAATGCGTTATTTTTTTTAACAGGACTATTCTTTATTAATTGTAATATTTCCTCAGAAATAAATTTACCCATACTATCATTAACATTTCTTCCAGCTAAGATTATTTCAGGATGGTATCCTATTTCCTGTGCTTTACTAGATAAGTAGTATGGATCTACCCCTATACAATGTCCCCCAACAAGACCTGGTTTAAAATTTAAAAAATTCCATTTAGTAGAAGCTGCTTCAAGGACTTCATTTGTATCAAGTTTCATCAAACTAAAAATTCTAGAAAGTTCATTTATAAAAGCAATATTAATATCCCTTTGTGCATTTTCAATGACTTTTGCTGCTTCAGCAACTTTTATAGATGGCGCAGCATACGTTCCCGCTTTAACTACTGATGAATAAAGTTGATTTATTATATTACTTGAATGTGTATTAGAACCCGATGTAACTTTGATAATTTTATCAATTGTATGCTTTTTATCTCCTGGATTTACTCTCTCAGGTGAATAACCGCAGTAAAAATCTTTATTGTAGTCTAGTTTACTTGAAGATTCAAGAATAGGAACGCATATATCCTCAGTACATCCAGGAAAAACTGTGCTCTCAAAAATTACTATGTTACCTTTAGATATTAATTCTCCAACCATTCTTGTCGCAGATTTTAGAATTTTTAGATCTGGATTATTGTTTTCGTCAATTGGAGTTGGAACAGCGATTATGTATACATCACAGTTTAGTAAATCTTGTTTATTAAATGTAACATTTAGAGATTTACTAATAGATTTTTTAAGATCTGAATTTGAGATTTCATTTGTTTTATCTTGAAAATTCTTCAATTCTTTTATTCTTGATTTGTCTTGATCATACCCAATAACTTGATATTTTTTTGCAAACAAAATTGCTAATGGTAGCCCAACATATCCTAATCCAATAATACCTAATTTTAGTTGTTTCATGATTTCCCTATAGAATATATTTTAAACCCTATGCTTTTTAATTCTTTTGTATTTAGAAGATTTCTTCCATCGCAAATCCATGCAGGCTTTTGCATTGAATTATAAATTTTCTCCCAATCATACCCTAGAAATTCATCCCACTCTGTACAAATTGCTAATAACGAAGATTTATTTATTGCAGAATACGGATCATTGAATATATTGATTCTTGAAAGATGTTTAGTAATATCCTTATCAATCATTAGGTTTTTTAAATCAGAAATTATTCTTGAATCTTTTACCATCGGATCATAAATATTAATAATTGCTTCTTTATCTAATAACTTTTCTGCAAGGTATATTGAGGCGGATTCTCTGGAATCATTAGTATTCTTTTTGAAAGACCATCCCAAAATTGTTATGACTTTATTGTGTAATGAATAGTTAAATATAGAAAGTATTTTTTGTGAAAACCTAGTAGTCTGATAGTTGTTAATTTCAACGACTCTTTCCCAATAATCTGCAACTTCATCTAATCCTAAACTTCTTGATATATATACTAGGTTTAGGATGTCTTTTTTAAAACAGCTACCCCCAAAACCTAGAGAAGATTTTAAAAAGCTTGAGCCTATTCGATGATCAAATCCTACAGCTTTTGATACCTCTTCTATATCTGCTCCAGTTTTTTCACATAATGCAGAGATACTGTTAATCGAAGATAATCTTTGAGCTAGCATTGCATTTGATACAAGTTTTGAAAGCTCTGACGACCAAATATTTGTTGTTACTATCCTTTCAATAGGAATCCAATTTGAATATATTTCTACAAGACATTTGACTGCGTTTTTTCCAGTTGATGTATCATCTCCTCCAATTAAAACTCTATCTGATTTAAATAAGTCTTGAATAGCAGTTCCCTCTGCTAGAAACTCTGGATTAGATAATACTTCAAATTTTACATTAGGTTTTTTATTTTTTTCAAGAATATTTTTAATTTTTTCTGCGGTTCTAACAGGAAGTGTAGATTTTTCTACTATAATTTTATCCTTTAATGCTATTTCAGAAATCGTCTTTGCACAATTTTCTACATAAGTTAAATCAGCTGCATAGCCTTTGCCTTCACCCTTCGATTTAGTTGGAGTGTTGACCGCCATAAATATCATTTCTGATTTATTAATTGCTTCATCAATTTTAGAGGAAAAAAATAAATTTTTATTTCTTGTTTCTTTTATTATATCTTTTAATCCAGGCTCAAATACAGGAAGTTTATCTAGATTTGTATTATTCCAAGAGTTAATTTTTTCCTTATTCTGATCAACCACATACACATTTATAGATGGACATTTTAAGGCAATAACTGCCATTGTCGGTCCACCGACATAACCTGCACCAATACAACAAATATTTTTAATTTTCATCAGTTTCATCTAAAAGCCATGATGAAGATTGTATTTTTTCACCAAGTCCATCAATAAGTTTAATATTTAATTTTTTGCATATATGTGATTCTGGAATAAGATTATTTTTTTGATCTCCACCATTTGCAAAATATAATTCATAGGCTCTTGAAAATTGACTGTAAATTTTTTCTAATGTTTTTATTACAGTTTTATCTTTATCAATCGAGATAAAAACTTTATCTACAACTTTTAATTCATTCACAATTAGTGCCCTTTCATCTTGCAGCATAAATTTCTTAGATCCTTTTAAATCTCTTTGTATATCATTATTGATTATCACAAATAATAAATCCCTAGATAATCTTGCTTTGTGAAAATATTCAATATGCCCTTTATGCAGGGGATTGAAATAACCAGAAACAATAACTACACTTTTTTTCATCTATAATCTATTATAATCATCGTCAATTCTAACTATATCATCTTCTCCAAAATATGATCCTGTTTGAACTTCTATAAATTGTACTAATTCATCTGTTTCATTCCAAGCTCTATGTCTAGCTCCTAATGGAATTTTTATTGATTCTCCAGGTGATTTAAATACTTTTTCATCATCTAAAATGATAGTTAAGTTTCCTTTAATTACCGTCCATTGTTCCTGCCTTTTATAATGATATTGGTATGATAATTTTGAATCTGGAGCTACTGTAATTCGTTTTACTTTACATTCATCTGAATCTAATAAAACTTCATACTTACCCCAAGGTCTAATTTCAGTGATAAATTCTCTATTCTTCATTTTTGTTGAATAATATTATATGCTTTTTGTCTGATAAAAACTTAGATGCCAAGTAAAAATTTACCTTTCTTTTTATCAATTTTTCTATTTTTTCTTCTAATTGAGATATATATTCAAAGTTTAGTCCTTTTCCAATTAGTAATATTTCGATATTCCCACTATCGATTCCTTTAGCATAGTCTTCAATTAAAATTATTTGTTTAACATTACCCATCCTCTCAATTACAGTTTCCACAATATCCTCAAGACCTAAATGCTTGTAAACTATCTTTTTTAAGGTCTCATAAAGCGGATGATTTACATTTACCTTATACTCTACCTTATTATCAATCTTTACTCTATCTATATAGCCTGCATCAAATAAATGATTGAGTTCTTTTCTTATAGAGTTAGTAGATTCACCCATTTCATTGGCAAGACCATTTAGGTAACCCCTATTAGCTTGAGATATGAAAAACTTAATTAAAAGCCTAAGTCGTGTTTTAGAGGTAATTAGTTCATTTAACATAATATAATTTAAATTAAGTAACAAAAGTACTTAAATTATGTTAACTATGCAAGGTGGAATGAATATTGAATAATCATAGTACAATTATGAAAAATATCTTATTAAAGATAATATCTTTGTTAAATTAAAGTAAATTACTAATATGGATCTTATCATTGGGATTGCAACCTTAATATCATCATTCATGTTTTTACTAATAATTCAAAAATATTTTTTAAAAAAAAATATAGTTGATGAGGTCATTGGGAGATCATCTCACAATGGGGTTGCCACAAGATCTGGAGGATTAGGAATTTTTACTACTCTTTTTCTAATTTCAGTTTATTATTATTTTATTGGTATTCAGATTTTTGATTATTCGCTTGTAATTCCTTTAAGCATATTGCTAATAGTTGGTCTTTATGATGATTTATATAATGTTGACTTTAAACTAAAGTTTCTATTTCAAATAATCACTGCTAAGATTTTAATTGATAATGGTTTAATTATTGATAATTTCCATGGCATTCTTGGGATTTACGAGCTAAACAGGATTTTTGCCCAAATATTCTCTGTTTTTGTAATTGTTGCAATTATTAATTCTATCAATTTTATTGATGGTATTGATGGGCTAGCAGTTTTAGTTGTTTCATTGTTTATAATATTGTTTGAATTCTTTGCTTTAAATCAAACACCATATTCTGTTCTTTCGATTATAATTTTATTTTCTTTAATCCCTTTCTTATATTTTAATTTATTTTCAAAAAATAAAGTTTTTTTAGGAGATTCAGGATCATTGTTACTTGGAGGATTAGTTAGTATGTATGTTTTACATATTCTTTCAAACAATTATTTAATTAAAGCTGAATATGACGTGAATAAAGTATTATTTGTGATTTCAATATTAACTTATCCTATTATTGATATAATCAGAGTTTTCTTTATTAGAATATTTAAAGGAAAATCACCATTTGTAGCTGATAAAAATCACATACATCATATTATATTAAAAAAAGTTAAAAGTCATTGGATGACTACATTTTTAATTATTATTCTATCTTCTTTGTTTACAGTTTTAGTACAAATTATTTTTTAATTTAAATTCATTTTCTCTTCATGAGGACTAATGTTGTTGGATTAGCAGGCTTAACACCTAGGCCTAGATCTGCGATCTCTATATTAAACTCTTTTTTTAAATTATTTTTTACGAACCTTTTTAGTCCAAATAATCTGTCTTTATTATAAATTCTTAAAAGTTTAGATAAGTCAAGAAGAAGTCTAGAAAATTTAAACATATATACTGGCTCTAGAAGTGCTATTGTTTTTACATTACTAGCATTAATTGCCAATAATGGTATTTTATATATTCGAGGCATTTCTTCTAAGGTATGGTGGGAGTAGATAAATGTATCATTAATTAAATATCTCTTATATGTATCAGGTTTTGTTAAGTCACATTGAAAAAATTGCACATTATCTATTCCAAATTTTTGAGCAGCATTAGTTGAAAGTTTAACTGAAGTAGGTGAAAGTTCAAGACCGATAAAGTTTATGTGTTTATATCTAGATGCAAACCAAAGTAGATTTTTTCCACCACCACTGCCTAATTCAATCACATTTTTATATGGATAGTCCTTCATAATATTCTCTATGATTTGACGCACCTTAACTGCAACATCATTAGCTTTTCCATATACAATTTTATTATCTAATAAAGATAGCCTTAGGTCTCCATTTGGATATAGATAGGTTATGTCTAAAAAATAATCATCTACATTATTAAAACTATTTAGTTTATTGTTTTTTTCATCTCTAATTTGCTCATATAGATTATTAATATAGTTTACATTTCTTTTTGGTCTTTTGTGTATAAAAAGAAGTTGTTTAATAAAGTTCTTTAGCTCAATTATAAGCCTTCTATATCCGTATATATTAATATTTGTATTCATGATTTAAATGTAAAACATTCTAATTTAAAAAATCTAATTTATATTTATTTTTCGATAAGAGTTTCAATTATTACTTTTATAAATTATAATTAGTAAATTTTAGATAAATATTTGTATGCGTGTAAATTGAATTTAATTTTACCATTAGTTTTTACTATTTTGATTAACTTACTTTGCTATAAAATGCCATTAAACAAAACATTTATATTTCTTTTATTATTTGTGTGTTCATGTAATAATATTCCTGATATACCAGCAGGTTGCAGCAACCTAGAGTTCTATCTTACTTATGAAGTGCCTAGCGAAAATATAAAAGAAGAGAATGTTACTTTTCAAAATGGCATTAAATATTCTGGTAGATGTTCTGTTTTTTATGGAACTGGAGAATTATCTAGTATTCAACAGTACCTAGAAGGTAAAGATCATGGTAAATGGACATTTTATTACCCTAATGGAAAAGTGGAAACTGTAGGTAGTTTTAATAAGGGCAAAAGGGTTGGTACATGGAAGTATTATTATGAAGATGGTCAAAAAAGCCAAATCTCAAAATACAAAGATGGATTAAAAAATGGGGTATGGAGGGTTTATTCAGAAGACGGTAAACTTAAAACAAAACAAACATGGGTAAATGGTGAACCTACGGATTAATTGCAAAACCTCTTATAAACAACTTCAGATGACTCTCCAGAGAACTTCATGATAGATGCTGTTTTAAGATATTTACACCCCTCTTTTATACTATCTAATTTAACTAATAAAAGTCCTTTTAAATACTCCGCCATTCCATCACCGGGCTTAAATTCATAGATTACCTTATCAAAGTTAATAATTGCCTCCTCATAGTTTGATTGCATATTATTAGCCATTGCTAAATTTTGATAAAATATATAGTCGTTAGGATCATAATTGATAGCAAATTCAAAATGATCTATTGCAGCTTCATACAACTTTTCATTATAAAAATTCATGCCAGCCTGATTCATCATGACTGAAGCACTTATATTGCTATCTCCTATTTTTATTATACTTAGCAAACTTGTGTATTTTGGATCATCGGCAAATATTGGAAATTTTTCTAGTAATTCTTCCAATACATTAATAGACTCTTTGTCACTTGGTCCGGCTATATTATACCTAGAAATAGCATAGTCAATCCAATGATTTGGATTATCATATTTGTTTATAATATTAAAAGCATTTCTTAAACCTATTGTATCTTTTCTTTGAACTAGATTTTTAAAATATATGTCTCTATGTACATTATTGTTAGGAAGAGCTGTAAATGAATTTAATGCATAAACATATGAGCTGTCGTATAGTTTTTCATTAAAATATAGTTTAGCTAATTGTGCTTCAGGATGTTTGATAAACGGGTTGTCTTGAATCGCCTCTTTATATAAATCAATTGCTTTATTTATAGAATCGTTAGCTTCATAATATCTTGCTTTTAAGCTTTTAATGGGTAGAGTTGTTGTTGATATAGTGGGAAAGTTATCATTAATATCAACTACAACCTCAAAAGGCAACTTTAGTTTGTTGTCATTGTAATCTTTTAATAAAAATCCAGAGTACTGAGATGAGATTACCATATTATAATTGATATAAATTGAAAGTGAGGTGAAAATGAATAAAAATATTGTTATAAGTATTCTCATCTATAGTTTTATGGATTTATGTATATGGCTAAATAAAATCAATACAAAAATAAACGCCATATGAGTTATTGGTCTAGACACCGGAAAATTTAGCATCGAATCAATTAAATAAGAAGTTAAGACTAATAAAACAATTATATAAAAATCGTTGTGTTGCTTTTTTAATATTTGATTCAAACAAATAAAAATTGGATATATAACTAAAAAAGCATAAAAAATAAGCCCAATTATACCTATTTCGGAACCTATTTGAAGAAAATCATTATGAGCATGATATGGAACAGTATATCCATTCATAGCTTGACCTGCATATTCTATGGACTTTAGTTTCCAATTTCCTATTCCTATCCCCAAAATTGGATTGATTTTTATGCTCTCTAATGCATGACTGTAATAATTAAGCCTTTCATTTACTGAATCATCTGATCTATCAGGTGAAATTGAGGAAATTCTATCAATAATTTGACTTTTATTATCATTCAGAAAAATATTTTGAGTCATTATACTACTAATTAGTATAATTAATAATAAAGTTACTGTCTTTAAAATTGTGGTTTTTCTAAAATTATATAATATAAAAGAAAATACACTAACTGTCATTGCAACAAACGCACCTCTTGAGAGAAGTAAAAATAAAGCAGAAAAGGAAGTTATAAGAAATACTAATGAAAGAAACCTAAGTGATTTGGAATCAAACTTGTAAAATAAATACATTAAAAATGGTAATTTATATACTATAGAAAAAGCAGATATATTAATATTTGCCGCAAAACCTCTAATATCTAGAGTTCTCTCAACATTAATATTCTGTATAAATTTAACATCAATAGCTGATAGAATTACTGACAAAGACTCTATAAATGATGATAAAACAAATAATATTAAGCAGAAATTTATAAAGTTTTTGTCGATTTGTAATGACAAAAAATAAATAATAACAAATGCAGTAAAAAAAGTTATTAAACTACTTAATACAATTATTGATTCTGCAATATTTATTGATGATACAAATGATATTATACAGAAAATTAAAAATACAAAATAGGCTAAAATGAGTTTATTGCTAAAAGATTTATTAATTAAGTCTCTTACATGTCTGTTGTGTATTATAAACAAAAGACATAAAAAGTTTATTAAAGAAATGAATAATATTTGGGGATAGAGCCTATCATATGCTAGAATGTTAAAATTCCATTCTTTTATTAAGAAGGAAAAAAAATAAGCACTAATCAAAATATAAGGTAAAATTCTCTTCATTATTCAAAATTAATTATTAAAAATAAAAAAACCCTCCACAAAGGAGGGTTTAATTTATTTAAAGTTATTCTCAGTTGATTATCCTAACCAAGTAACTCTATTAAATAAAGTCTGTGCAACAGCAGTTGAAGTAGCAGCATCAACCGAATCCTCAGCAGCTCTTACATCTGTTCTGTTTTCACTTGTATAAGCATATGTATTAATCCCAGTACCATCTGTGTTAGTTCTGTAATTAGTAGTCATCGCGTATGCAGTAATCGAAGTAGCATTTGTAATAGCAGTTGTGATAGAAGTTAATGGAGTAGCTCCAGTTGTATCAGTTGACTCAAGAGTCAAGATAATAGAACTGTCTACAGAACCGTTATCAGTTGTGTTATTAGTTGAACCAATTGTCCAGTCAATGTTATTTCCATTTGTAGCAGTAGTAGTACCTACAGTAACTGCAAAATCTAAATCTACATTGTAACCTCCACTATCAGTCTGAAGCATAGTAAACGCAATCGCTTGAGATGAACCTGTTCCAGTAGTTGGTGAATTCATTGTAGCAATAGCTGTAGCAGAAGCAGTACCACCAGAACCATACTTAGCAGCCCATGCAGTATATAACTGTGCAGCAAGCTCAGTAGCTGATGCAGCTGTAGCAGTTACACTGTTTGAACCAAGTGTCATTGTTACGTAATCATCAGAACCTAAACCGTAGTTAGTTTCAGAAACACCAGCAGCAGCAGCTGTAGCAGTAGTATATCTCTCACCGATTACAGCAGCAGTAGCAGCTTCTACGTGATCTCTAAGAGTTGCAGCGTGACTTGAGTTACCACCTCTTTTTGCATCTAAAGTAAGACCAGCGTTAGCAGCTCTTTGAACATTAATAGCAGATTCTAAAGCAGCTACGTCATTGTTCTTGTTAGCACCATTAAGTGTTACAGCAGTACCTGCACCGTTTACAGTAGTATCAAATAAAGCAGTACCGTCATAAGTGAACTGAATAGTTCCAAAATCGTTACTACCTGCTGAAGGTGTGATTATGAAACCTGCTTTCTCAGCAATAGCACCCTTAGCACCAGCAGCATCATTAGGTGTAGCTTCAATCATTTCAAGAACAGTTGAATCGTTTGAATCTGTTGTTCCAGCTGTATAAGTTGTAGGACCTAAGACGTTTAACGATGTTTGAACTGTAGCAGTTTCAGAAAGATCAGTATTATCAAAAGTTGAAACAGTATCAAATCCAGCATATCCATCAGCATCAGCTTCAGCAGCCATTGCAGTTAAATATAGTTTCATTGTATCCATACCTGAAGTTCCATCATCCCATGAACCTGCATCAGCAGTACCACCATCTGCACCAGTAGTAGTAGTAGCAGTTTCACCATCCCAAGTGTCGTTACCTTTAGTAGCAGTTAAATCATTATCATACAGTGCAAACGAAGGCTCAGTAGTAGTACCAAAGTCATCAAGACCGGTCATATCTAACTCAGCTAAAGCATCATTACCAGTAACTGTGAATGTATCAACTGAGTCACCTGTAGTGTGTAGTTTAGTTAAACCTAAGTTATCTGTAACTATAAAGTTAACACCAGTTTCAACAGCAGCAGTTCCTGTTGGAGCAGTTGTCCCAGCAGCTTTTGCGTCTAAGTTTGTAGTATGGTCAAAGTTTGCAACTGTTAAGTTATCAGAGTTTTCTAATGTAATATCACCAATTTTGTTACCTGAAGCAACAGATAATGTTGTTAGGTCATCCATACCCGATATAGTTAATCCGTGCATAGTAACACCCGTAAGTGTTAGTGTCTCAAGATTAGCTTCGTCTAAGTATAGATCTAGTAATTCACCAGAAATAGTTAGAGTCTTAAGGTCAGTACCTCCAATAGAAGCACTATCTTCATAATCCTCAAGGTAACCTTGGTTACTTAAGTCATCAGCAACTGCAGCTGCAGCTGTTGATAATGCTGGATCCCAGTCATATTTATAGTCTAATGTAGCAGTAACTAGATCAGTTGCACCATCTAAATGGATAGTTACAGAATCTGTTGTAGTTAAAGTCTCAACACCAGAGTCAACATCTAATACACCATAGAAAGCAGATACTGTTGCTTCAGCAACATTACTTAGAGTAATTGTACCATCAGCAATTAAAGATAAATTAACTGAAGCTGGTCCATTTAAAGTCAAAGCAATATCTGACTGAAGACCAGTAGTTCCTTTATCATCAAGTTTAGCGATATCTAAAGTTGCACCTTTTTTCGTTTGAATAGAAAGTGAAGCACCATATCTAGCTAATTCTCCAAGATCTACGTTAGTAGCGCTTGATAAGTGTAGCTGATCATCTGAACCAGTGTTAAAGCTAGTAACAGATGCTAATGCACCCATATCTAAAGATGTAATTTTAGTCGAATAAGTAGTTGTAATTGTTACAGTTGTAGCAGAAGCCAACTTCTTAAAAGACACAGGACCTGCAGGCGTTAAAGCAATTGCAGTAGCAGCAACCATCTCATCGAAAGTTGGTGTGAATCCAGTAGCAGAACCTGAACTATACGTAAACGTACCATTCATTGTTTTAATTCTGTTAACAAATGTTTGAATATCAGTATCTGATATTGTAGCATCATCAGTAATTGTAACAGAAGCATTCATTAGGGCAACTTTGTTACCTAATGCAAGGGCAGAAGCCATTGATGCAGCACTGTTTACAGTTATTGCTGTAGCGTAAACATTGTTAGAAGTTAATAAATCAGCTAAATCAGTTTCCACAGCAGTTAAACTAGTCTGTAATGCAGCAACTTCAGCAGCAGTAGCAGTAGTAGCTATAGCAGCTTCGATCGCGTCAACTTCAGCTTGTAAAGTAGCTAAAGAAGCAGTAAGACCAGAAAGATCAACGCCAGGAATTGCATTTACAGCAGCAGTAGCAGCATCCGCAGATGAGCCAGCAGCAGTAGCAGCAGCTTGAGCAGCAGCTATCCCAGACTGAAGACCACTAATAGTCCCAGATAGAGAAGATACTTGACCTGATAAAGAAGATAAACCATCAACTTGTGATTTTAAAGCGC
>Ga0213868_10000802_pt1 | contig 30433 bp, 18 predicted proteins | sample PICome_9_FD_160087 | JGI IMG/M metagenome (GOLD analysis project Ga0213868, IMG submission 160087) | Coastal seawater microbial communities near Pivers Island, North Carolina, United States - PICO127 | ecosystem: Environmental > Aquatic > Marine > Coastal | place: USA: North Carolina... | reverse complement strand
GGTGGGTGTAATTTTGTAGGATCAGTAAATAGTGCGAATGGTGGATGTACTGGAGGGTCGTCCGGTTCATACAACGAAGCCGAACAAGGCTCATATACCGGTTCTCTTTTCCCATCACAGTCCGCCCAATCCAACGTACCAGATTTATCATTCTCGTTTACGTCTTTGTCACAAAAAGGTGGAACAAGTGATTCTGAAAACGGAGGTGGAGGTGGAGGAGGTGCGGGAACAGCAGGTACAAATGGCACGTCGACAAAGGGTGGTGATGGTGGACATGGTTTTACTTGGAGCATTTCCGGCGATCAGTATGGAGGTGGTGGTGGAGGAACAGGACCACTATCCTATGAAACTGATGTAGGAACTGGAGGATCAGGTGGAGGAACAAGCAATTCAACAAATACAGGGGACCAAAATGGAACCAATGGAAGAGGTGGTGGTGGAGCAGGTGGTTGGTACAATAAAACATGGAGAGGAGATGGAGGTAGCGGTGTGTGTATAATTGCCTTTGAGAAAGGCACAATTACCTATCAACTTTAAATATTAAAATACTATTACGAATTAGGTAAGGTAATGTAAAAATTGAATATATAATATAATGATGTCATGTTATCAATTATATTATATAGTGTACTGATCTATCTATAAAAAAATGAAGAGATAGATAAACATTATCCATATAAACAGAAAGTCGATAATATAGATAGCAATCGTAAAGTACACACAAACCATAAAAGATGCTAGCCTATATGGATAAAAGTGATCATGGCAAGATAGCGAATATTCAAGGTGATTGTTTGGAGAAATTGGATAAAATAAAAGATAAATCGATCCAGACAATTATCATAGATCCTCCTTATAACATAAGTAAGGATGAGTGGGACAAGTGGGATAGTACGGAGGAATATACGGATTGGTTGGTAACCATAATAGAAAAGCTTGAAAAAGTGTTGAAAGATAATGGTTCCTTCTTTCTGTTTCATAATGACATGGAGCAAATCAGTGAGATTATGATGAAAATAAAATCAAGAACCTCCTTTAAGTATCGTCAGATGATAACTTGGAATAAACGTTTCGTGGGATCCAAAAAGAAGGGATACTTAGATGGTTACATTGTAAAGAACGATTTGCATAATTGGAATAAAATGGCGGAATATATATTGTTTTATACATTTGAGAATTCATGGAAATTGAAAGAAGAGCGAACGAAGCGTAATATAAATAGTTTAACCATATCAAAAGAAATACTGAGTCGCACAGGAGGTATAACAGGATGGTATAGCAATATAGAGACTGGAAAGAATATGCCAACCCGCGGAACTATAGTTCCAATAGAGAAACATTTGGGAATCACCTATGAGGATATAGTACCAAAATATATAAACCAAAAAACGGACCATAGTGTCTGGAATTATGATATGGCGGCGAGGTGTAAAGTACATATTACTCCGAAGCCAGTAGATTTACTTGAAAACATATTGAAGCATGTCACCGAAGAAGGAGACATTGTATTAGATTGTTTCGCTGGAAGTGGTTCTCTTGGTCAAGCATGTAAGAATCTGCATAGGCGATGTATTTTGATAGAAAAAGAGGAGAAGTACCATGAGTATATAAATGAAAGTTTGGAATTGGTAGAGGAGAGGGAATGTAGGTGGTTTGAGGAAAGTGGTGGCGAAGAATCGGAAACAGAAGACATTGATTCTGTGAATGATATAATATTATGTCATGACGAGGAAGAAGAAGTTCCAGTAGCTACTTTTGGATAGGATGGATCATATAATAATAATAATAATAATAATAATAATCTACACCCATAAAAAATGAAAGGAATAATAATGTATAAATATAAATATAGCAATATGAAAGATGTCTTTTTTATTGTAATATAGCATGCTGCATGTATTTGTGACGATGGTTAGAAATAGAACGTCGAAGTGTATATTTGTATCATATTGCTATCCATAAATCCAGGTGGTATCGATCCATTTTTATGTTGTCTACCTTATATATCGTACCTGCCTGGTCTAGTCCATTTTTGGATTGCATAAATTTTGAAGAATCGAGATATCGCGTAATATCCACGTATTATCCATGTAATCATTTTCCCCGACAGCACGATTTCCTTCACGTGTCATCATGAGGAGATTAGTGCCACGAATCGTATATTCGTTATTATTTCGTGGTAATATGTGTCCCATTTGAATATCATTTTGGTCTATGTTGATTCTATTGTCTCTAGAGATATCGGCGAAATTGGAAACAGTAAGAATATTTTGTTTTACGGCACATATGGTTTTTCTGACACCCGATTTTAAATCAAATATTTTCCTGTTTCGGTCTTTGAAGTGGGTTTGTAGGAACGGAGCATGTTCATTCATAAGTAAGTTTTTCCATCCCAAAAATGGTTGAGAAAGAGGTGAAATGACATTTTCTTCCATGCCTTCAATATGTATAGCATACGTTACCCAGTCGATATAAGCCGTAGCCATAAGGAATGGCGTAGTGTGTTCTTTGAGTGAAATGCAAATTTTCGGAATTTTGCTGTCGGATGATTCGCGTTTCATCTTGAATTTAGTGTCAGAGCTAACAACAATTGGGTATAATCTGCTTGCTCTGTTCTTGTAGTAACTATTACCGCTAGTGTCGCCGGGGACTTGGTAAATGCAACTATTAACCGACGTTTCCATTTTATTCGATACTCGTGATGGTATAAGCATTTTCTTTTCTGAAAATGGTGAAGAGTTGCACACTCCGTCATGATTTTTTGGAAGTACACATAGCCTCATTTGATTGTAATTTACGACTTCTTCGTACGAGTTAGTGACGTATTCTTTTATGGCTGAATAGTATTTTTCAATAGTAGATTCTCGACATTTTGAAGATGAGCAAGGTTTCAAACAGAAATGATTTTTATAGTAGGCGCCGATGTCTGAATGCTCAAAATCATGTGCTTTTTGTTGACAAAGATTATATTGTGGATTGTTGTACATGTCTATTTTGTCGTAATTGCAATCTAACTTTGCTGGTGTTGGGTTTGTAGAATCCGGAATGTAAATATTGCCGGAAACTGAAATGTCTTCTTCCTGGTCTTCTTCCAAGTTTTCTTCCTGGTCTTCTTCCAAGTTTTCTTGATCCAATAAAGGTTGTGATGGTAATAACGTTAACGTATTGTTCCCAAGACTGCTTGCTAGATCAGATTGTTCAAAACTTAGTTTTGAAAGAGACTGGCAAAGAATATCTTCAACGACATCTTTATTTATAGGATCAGAGGAGTCTTGAATAATGTTGTTTTGCTTTTGTAAGTTCTCGTCATTGGTGTTTGGAATGCCGTTGCCCTTTCCTTTGTCGTTTCCATTTGTGATATCTTCTTCACTAGATAATTCGTGGTGTGATGGTATGTATTTGGAAAGAATGGAAACGATTTCTTCATCATCTTCAACCACTTTGTTTGTATCGTTCCCTGTATCTTCTAATTCAAAATCAGTACTGATTTTGAATGAATGTGTATTACTTCTTCTGAGTGTTGGTGGTTGTGTCGAAAAGGGGATGTCTCCGCATAATTCGCCGTGAACCTCAGGGAATACAATAGGAGTTGGAATAGTATATCTTTTATCGTCATTTGTAGTAAACAAATTCGAAGACTTATTTTTATTATCCATATTATTCAAATTATTCAAATTATTCAAATTATCCATATTATTCAAATTATCCATATTATTCAAATTATCCATATTCATTTATATTATGCTATGTATATTGTATCCTCGACATGATGAATCGTGAATCAATTTTATAATTAAAAGAAGAGACGCAACCTAACATTTGTATTTGTATTGTCAAAGGAAACGAAATACTATTTTGAAATAATAATGTATGACCTTGTTTATGCAATGAAATACATGAAAGTATTGTAGAACACGAATACTTAAAAATCCCAAGATAAACATAAAGATAATGAGAAGACGGCATGCCGATGAGAAGTTATATGAGAACGTGATAAATTGACCAAAAATAGTAGCGTCACATAGGTATAATGTGGTGATTAAGAAAACGATGGAATCGCTTGAAGTAGGTATGAATGCTGAGAATAGAAGGAATGACAAAAATAGCAAATGACTAAATAGAAGAGAACAGAAAATATCCATATGAAGATCAGTATAATTTCTCTTCAACGCATAAGCGACAAAGAGGTCGATAAGTTTGTGTTCAATCATGGTCAATGAAGATGGAAAGAATTAAATGTAATTATATTGTATCTAGGTAATCATACAAAAAAATAAACCAATACACCAAGAGAAACGTGTATTTAAGGTATTTGAAAGATAATACAAAAAGACAACACGAGTATGATATCCTCACCGTCATATGTTTACGAAACGCAGACGACCTCGCAGTGTGTAATAAGTTCCCAGGGAAACCGTTATGGTGGCGTAGGCAATTCATTGTCGCACTCCACCGAGGATAACCTATATAATTCAGTATTTAGTAAGCTTGCCTATCATAAATCTATAGAGGAGGTATCAAATTTGATTCGAATATACAACAATTCTCCAAATAGTAATCATGATGCTTTGTTTTCGATATTAACCCAAGAGAAGTATAGAGAATTGGCGAGCGAACTGTACAATTTAAAAATCAAGAAGCAGAGAGCAAACTATTATGAGAAAGGTTACGAAAAAATCAGAATCAACATCATATTGTCTTTTGAGTCATTATTGTACAGTATGTATCAAACAAAAATGGCGGCAGCGAATAAGCGTGCCTACGAAGGTTTCAAGAAAGATAGTGATACGTTGCACGATACAGAGAAGTTACGGTCTTTTATAGAGAACCTATCAATCACCTCACATATTCTTCCAGAGGTTGTAGTGAGTGCGCCTTTAATGAAGATCAAGCCGGAATACACCTTGTATATGAAGAAGTACGGCGTGCCTGCAAATGGAATATGGAAACCAGATTTATTGGCAGAAATGGTAAATCAGGTCAAGAAAATGAATCCAAATAGAATGAGTGTGGACGACCAACAAAGAGTCTCTACCGTCACCACAGACGTGAATGATAGACAAAATGAAAGAATAAGTATGTTACGAAGTATAGATGATCATCCAGATGCAATGGCAAAAACAAAAGAAAACAAAAATTATGTCATGAAAATACCAGAAAAAGAAAATGGTGTGGTTTCGTCGTCCTCCGGACCAGGACAAGTATCAGAAAGACTGCCTTCCCCGCGAAGGCGAACACGTGCAGAAAGAAAAAGAAATCCATTATACCAAGAACCAATAAAGAGTTCGTCTACAAATATACCAAGAGATTCCGTATCATTATCAGTGAATGTAACGGTGACTATACCGGATGAATCAAAAAAGGAAATTATACCAGAAACCCCAGAAAACCCAGAAAACCCAGAAAACCCAGAAAAGAAGGAGGCGAAGAAAGTAGAAGACAGCGACTATATACCATGGGAGCAATGGGAAATGATTCCATTGGCATATTGGAATGCGCTATTGAAATAAAAAACTGACAAAATTAAAATCAAGAAAATAATAATTAAATAAGAGAATACATTAAAAAGGAGGAAAAATTATATAATAGTATCGTATTAAGAAGTATATTTATCCTAATCTAAGTAAAAATAAAAATGTCGCATAAATCAGATAAATCTCAATCAGGTACTAGAACAAATTTGGAATATAATTTGAACGTTACTTCCTATACGGTGGGTGAGCTTTACGCTCTCTACAATTTAAATCACGAAGATACAATCGAAGTAATCACAGAAAAGTTTCGTACAATAGTGAACGATTCGGAGATAGCGGGACATCCTGATGTATTTTTGTCATTTCTGAAGAGTTGTCAATCAACGATAATCGAGTCAGTAATAAAGCTGAAATACGTGGATGTGAATGAAATGAATATGGAAGAGAATATGGAGTACAAAAGTAAACGTGAATATAACGAGGAGTTGATCGAATACAAGAACAAGCGAAATCATGAGGAAAACGTGACCATCAAGCCAAAATCATTGTCCTCCTTTATATGGAAAAATAGTGAATTGGAAGGTGGACCGAAAGATGTCATAATTCATCCAGAAGCACCAACCATGAACATTTCCAATAATAAATATCCCCAGGGTGCGTTTAATCCCGTGGAGAGGAAAACAATAAAAAGGGTGTTGTGCATGGATTCTCTTTTCAGGCAAAATCCGGATATGACGTCTCCAAATGATATCATGTTTAAGTTACCGCAAGCAATTGACAAAGTGGTCCAGATGTCTTTAGTATCGCTGGATGTGCCAAATATCTGGTACACGTTTTCAGATAAATACAATAATAATGTATTCACTTTGTATACATATAATGTAGTGGGTATTCCAGATACGAAGCATGTAGTAACGATACCTGCAGGAAATTACATGAGCGATACATTGGCGACCTTATTGAATAATTACTTCAGCAATGCTGGGAATGGATTGCAGTTTCTTTTTGTAGAGATAAATAAGACAACGGGGAAAACGATAATTCGTGCGAAGACAGAGCCGGATCCAGGAGAACCAACTTACCCTTTTGATACAGAAAGTACGATGTATTCGCCGGAGTTTTATTATGCCATAGATTTTAACAATAGAGATGAAGATGTGGCGAACTTTGATTGTACCTCGGTAAACATAGATTATAACACAGCAGGATGGATGTTGGGTTATCGCAGAATATATTACCTGATAGAAAATGTAGAAGAAAATACCTATACCGATTATTATACATATCAAGATAAGGTGGTAAAGTACCACTGCTATTTAGAGAGTGAATCTATATATGGCGATTCTGTTCACGATTATATATTTGTGGAATTAGATGATTACAATAACAATTTTGTATCGAATACTATAACATCAGCGACTAGAGATGCGTATTTAGGGAATAATATTTTGGCACGCATCCCCATAACATCGTCTCATTTTCATAATGTGCACAGTAATAAATCAGATTTAATCTACAAAAGTCGTGAGTATTTTGGTCCAGTAACAGTAGAAAAGATGCGTATACGTTTAATAGATAAGTATGGTCACTTGGTTAATTTGCATAACAACAATTTTTCGTTTGCCTTGGAATTTACGGTACTGTATGGTTGATTCCCCGAATTGAACAATTTTTTTAAGCACATAATATATCAAGCATAGTGTATTTGAAGGTACAGCTGAGCCAACCAAAAATATGGGATCCCAAGGAAATGAAGTACCATTTTCAACTTCCACAAGAGGATACTTGAAATACAGAATCTATGACAGCACAAATACCTACGATATCGGGTCAAATTTATTTTTACAATACCAGAGTGATTTACGAAATGCCATAAATAAGTGGGATGCGATAGTGTCACCTAATACCACGTATTTCAATTCTTCCCCGTATTACTATACACACGAAATAGAAATCGACATTGACATAAAAGATTTCGCAGTCGATCATGACACACAAATGGACATCTTCTTGACAAATTACGTATACTTTGGGTTTCCGGCGTCTTATGGATTGACATTTCCGACCGCAGGGAAGTTCGAGATCGATTACGAATTTATCGAGGAAGTAAAAAATAAAACGCGCGCAGATGGCAAGTCTTCATTGTATTATTTGTTTTTGCACGGAATAGGACATTTGTTAGGAATAGGTACATTGTGGGGCGCGAACTTGTCCAATGATCCATTGCAATTGCACACAGAAGACGATGGTGTTGAAGCCTATTATTATAAAAAAACGTCACATGCATTTGACAACTACATACAATATTATCCCATCAATGCGAATAGTTACGTAGGCATCCCTGTAGAGGATAATGGTGGCGAAGGTACGGCGAATCACCACTTTGAGGTAGGCATATCGAATAATGGCTTTGCCAGTACAGACGATCGTCACGTAGGTGGAATAATAAATAAAGGAATAAACGCAACAGAAGTAATGACAGTATGGACGAAAGAATTGACCAATACTCAATACATAAGTAAAATAAGCATTGGTATATTGCATGATATTGGCTATGAGGTGGATTATGGAATGGCTGATACGCAGTATGTCGGTGAACCTGGAACAAATATATCCTGGATGAACATAAATTATTCAAATTATCCCGATATAGGAAATGACGTGGAAACGACGAAATCCATAATGGAAAGTATAATAAGTGATACCAATAAGGATGAGGATGGAGAGCCTATCCTCTACGACATTACTATTTATGGGCAAACATTTACAGGCAGCGACGCGAACGTCTTGGGACAAGCCTCGTGGTCAACGGGAGAGATATGGTTGAATCGTGCGAACTCTGGGGTATATGGTTTGAATGGGGTAGACGTGAGTAAAAATGTTGCCGTCATGTTTCATGAAATTCTACATGTTCTCGGATGTGTCGGCGTAGGAGAACGTGGAGGACAATTTATCAACGGGACAGATACACGTCCTTATAATACATACATCGGAACTCATGGTGTAACCCAATATAGGAAGGTGTTGACGATGAATGAATATGACACAACACACATGACGGAGAATCTGTTTCCATTGGAAGACGATTATGGTTATGGTACGGAAACGTTTCACTTTGAAGAAGACACTCATCGTCACAGATGGATAAATGGTTTGTACTACAACACAATAAAAAACGAAATAATGACGGGAATTATGAATGGCGAAAATTTCATTACTAGTATGACTTTAGGGGCGTTACAAGATCTAGGTTTTAGCGTGGAGTATGATTCAGTGAATGTAGAAGATACACACACAGACTTAGATATCTCCCAGAAACCAACCATGACGTACATTTCTCAATTGACAGATAACACAGTGGAAGCCAATTCATCCGGGTACCATTTCTTCAATGATGAAACAGACAGAGAAAATTTTGTAGGGTTGAATGTAGGAAAATATGTATTGGAATTAACAGGCACCGGGTCCTCATGGAGTTTCCTAGGTTTCCATTTGCCGTCCTCTTCTATAACTAGCGTGAATCAGGAAATATTCATTGATGATACTTATCCTGGTACAGTAGTCGAACCCACTACTACTATAGGTGGATTGTCTTATACAATTTATAGTAGCAAGGTGGAAATCGAAGTGACAGGAGATTTTGGAATGATAGAGATGAAAAATAATTATACTTCCAGGAACATAGTATTTGAGAGAACAGCTCCACGATACGAAACAATACAGTTCGAAGCCGGATGGGAATTCTTTGGTGTTCTTGATTTGAAGGTGGCGATGACCTTGAATTTAAAAGATGAAACGGAAGATATTTATAAATATAAAAACACCGATGATGGATATGAAACCACAACCAGTAACACGATGAAATTGAATACTGGAAACGCTTCTTATTGGCTGAAATCGTCAAATACAAACCAAGTTAGTTTGTTGGTAGATTATACACTACATAACGAAGTGACTTATGATTCTGGTCACGAAGTGACTATACCAGTTAAAGAAGGAGTAAATGTTTTTGGAACCCTGATCAAGAAAATGACATTATCGGCTAGTAACGACAACTCCCTAATAAACAAAAATTCATTGTTAAAATATGATTCTATACAAAGAATGTATAGTAGTGTTTCGTATGCGGAAGAATTGGACAATAAGGTAGGTTATTCTATTGAAGCATATTCTAGTGGCGAAATCAAAGCCGTGATATCTTAGTGCATTGTATTTAGTATGTCATCAACTCAATCAAATCAATATTGAATAGTGAAAGAAATCAAATGAAATTATTGTGTATGAATATTATATACGTGCAATTATAATATTTATATTTTAAGTGTTGGCAAACAAGTCATTTATATTTTTTATATATAAAATTAGAATATGCCAGACATTACATTTACACCATTTAATGATTATCTACATTCACAGGAACAAGGTACCCCTTTTGTCATAAGTGTCGTAACAAATGCAGCTGCAACAAGTATTTCTCCTGTAGTTACTTCTCAACTTCCACCTCCTCCTCCCCCACCAACAACTAGCGGTGGATTCGATAACTTGAATTATTACTCAACCGCGTACGTTTCTCTCGATAACAAGAGAAGTCGCGTTACTACATTGACCACAAAAGGTCTCGATGATGAAGATAGTGCGGCGATAAGAGAAATAAAATTAAAAGTATTTGATGCCGCCGGAAGTGATTCCAACGTATACTTCAAAGTGGATCAAGCAGAATTATCAGGCAGTTTCGATACATTTAAAATTGTTCACGGGGATAATGAAACCGACGTACTTTCTTCAACGGTAAGTAATGGTAAAATACATTTCAATCTACCACGAATGACAGATGACACTACTGTGTACACATTAAAGTATAAAACAAAGACAAGTGTTCTGGCTGGAATCGCATCATTTACCGATAAAGAGATAGATCAATTATCGTTTTATGAGAATACTGAAATCGACAATGTGTTGTTTACATTTACAGCAACGACGACAGATGGAGATGAATTTACGACTGGAGCTATATATACATTTGTAAGTGGAAATGAAGCAGGACATTTTGAAATAGATGGTAACCAAGTGAAAACAACGAGTATACCAGTAGATTACGAAACACCTACTGTTAGTATAACATTAAGAATCAAAGGGTCTATGGGTGGTGCAGAGGTAGATCAGGATTTTACTGTCATTGTTAACAATCGTAATGAAAGTCCTACCGCTATTGCATTTACAAAAGTAACAGGTCTTAACACAGATCATACAGGAAGTATAGGAACATTGTCCACCACGGATCCTGATGCTGGTGATATACACACTTATGAAATTTCAGGTACAGATAAATTCGTCATTGCGAATAACAATGAAGTTCATGTTGCTGAAGGTGCCACTTTGGTAGGAAGTACTTTGTACGGATTTACGATAAAGTCGACTGATGTGGAACAACTATCGGTAACGGTGGATACATTTAATTACACGTTCAGTTCTGCCAATGCCGCCCCTACCGCGATTACATTTACAGAAGAAACCGGTCTTAACACAGATCATACGGGAAGTGTAGGTACATTGGCGACCACGGATGCTGACGTTGGAGATTCACATACCTATACTCTCACGACTACAGGTGGCGCTGCTCATGCAACATTAGAGATTAAAAACGTAAATGAAGTACACGTTCAGTCAGGTGTAACATTGACAGCAGAGACGCCGTATACATTTAAGATAACGACGAATGATGGAAATGGTGGTACATATTCGGATGATAAATTTAGCGTCACCTTTAGCGCAGCTGGAGGCGGAGGCGGTGGAGAAGTAACACAAACGATTACATTAAATGCAGGATGGAATCTGATATCCCTTCAAGTAACACCTTCGGATACTTCATTTAGATCTTTGTTTGCAGCTATAGGCATACAGACAAATGAGATTGGAGGACCTGGTGGTGATGTAATCGCTATTTCACAATTCATATCAGGAGCTTATAAATCGTTTGATCCGAGTGCACCAGACATGTTCGCTGATGGATTCACAAGTTTTATTATGACGAATGCTAGTTGGGTAAGAATGACGGATACTGCATCAAACTTAGAGTTTACTATATCCGGACAACAATACACAGGACCAGTCAATATAGATGCAGGTTGGAATTTGATTAATTATTATCCATCTAACTCACTTTTATTTAGAAGCTCGTTAGCTAGTATAGGCATACAGACAAATGAGATTGGAGGACCTGGTGGTGATGTAATCGCTATTTCACAATTCATATCAGGAGCTTATAAATCGTTTGATCCGAGTGCACCAGACATGTTCGCTGATGGATTCACTAGTTTTACTACTGGAGCAGGAGCGTGGATTAGAATGGTAGATGATTTCGAATCGACTACGTTATCATTTTAATAAAAATGGAATATATATATATATATAATATACAAACTGTAACTTATATTAATATGACGAAACCAACAGGAGAGAATCCGGTAGCTGGAAACAATACTAGTTCCAAGGCAACCTTTAAGGTAACAATTGAAGGTGCAGCACCATCTCCTACTAATGGCGATGACTGGGTTGCAGCGTATGATGAAAATGATACTTGTATTGGAGTAGCTGATACGTGGACAGATTATAGTGGAAAATGGATCGGTGTTGTTTTCAATCGACCTGGTAGTGGGACAACTGTGTCAATGAAAGCAGGAGTTGGAGGTACATTGTATGAAACATCACAGACATGGGAATTTCCATCTGGTGGTACGAATGGAACAGATCTACCAGGATGGGGATTTTCAGATGCTAAAACAGTTAATTTCACAGCTGTGTCAGGCGGTGGTGGAGGTGGAGGTGGAGGAACTGTGGACGCAACGAAACCAACAGGAGAGAATCCGGTAGCTGGAAACAATACTAGTTCCAAGGCAACCTTTAAGGTAACAATTGAAGGTGCAGCACCATCTCCTACTAATGGCGATGACTGGGTTGCAGCGTATGATGAAAATGATACTTGTATTGGAGTAGCTGATACGTGGACAGATTATAGTGGAAAATGGATCGGTGTTGTTTTCAATCGACCTGGTAGTGGGACAACTGTGTCAATGAAAGCAGGAGTTGGAGGTACATTGTATGAAACATCACAGACATGGGAATTTCCATCTGGTGGTACGAATGGAACAGATCTACCAGGATGGGGATTTTCAGATGCTAAAACAGTTGATTTCACGGCTGTGTCTGGCGGTGGTGGTGGTGGAACAACTCCTGCCGCTCCAGTAGCAACCGTGCCCACCAATGCTAGTTATAATGTGATGCCAGGTGGATTTGTATTAACCTCTGAGACACTAGCAGATATGTTTGATGGAGATGATATCACCTATTCTTATTCTGCTACCGAAAATGATGAACCTACGGGAGATGTAGATGCGGAGACAAGTGGAGATAAGGTTAAAATAACGGCTACTGAAGGAGCAAGTCCAGGATCAGGATATGTCGTTACAGTGACCGCTACAAATGCAGGCGGCGAGGCGACAAAAACGATTTCAGTCACGGTCTTCTTGCCGAATCAAGTTCCTACTGTGTCCACTCCTTTTCCCAATTTGTCATTTGGAAGAAGTACGTCTGCTGGATCATATGTGATTGAAAATGTCTTATCTCATTTTACAGATTCAGATAATGGTCCTAGTCCATTATCCATCTCTAGCGTCAGTGTAACAGCAGGTACAAATGTAAGCGTGTCTAATGATAATTCAGCAGATACAATTACATTAAATTATGGTGTTAGTCCAGCTACAGAATCTGCTACCATAAAGGTAACAGCGACAGACGGTACTGCTACCGTGGATGCTACATTTACCTCAACTGTTTCTGTGACAAAAGGAGTATACCTGTGGACAACCCAGGATACAGTCAACAACTATACCACGATAAAAATGAAAACAACAACTGAGTCAATCAAAGTACCAGGTATTCACTTGAAATACTCTGCAACATCGGGTCTATCTTTTCCTAGTCAAGACTCATTAAGTCCTGTAGGTGGTGGAGTGGCAAGTGCCTATCATACTAGTGGATGGCAACAATTTCATGTCAATTCCGACACGACTAAGCCTTATATAGTCCTATTTGGTGACGCAAGCAAGGCACTCGGTTCCGGTGATCACAATGTAGCTTATTTTGAGAGTCTTTTTACTATAAGTGACATAGTAGGTATTGCAGATCAGTACGGTAATTTAGTTAACGAAGATAATTTCGCTTTGAGTGAACCTCCTATTATATTCGAGGATACAACAAGAGATGATAACGATATACTTTATGGTGATGTGAATGTTAGCGAATCATTGACTACTCATGATTTAACGATGTTAGTTAAGTACTTAGTTAATGATGATGAAGAATATGTTGGAGAATCCGGAAATGTAAAAGCAGTTACCTACGTCAATGAAAAGATAGCAGAATATAATAATACATTTTCGTGGATAGATGTGAACAAGAATGGTGAAATCGATGTCGGAGACGCATGTAGATTGGCAGAGAAGTTAGCAAATGGTGATTATAACATTATAGGAGATAGAGACAAGTAATATGTAATCGTCATAATAAATTCTTAAAATAGTTATCTTAAGAAGTTAAGAAGTTAAGAAGTTAAGAAGTTAAGAAGTTAATATAATATTGTTTAATATTATAGTAATATTATAAGTTTTAGTCTTATCAGAGTGAAACAAAATGCCATCTTCAAGCGAGATAACGATATATACAGAACACGGCATAAAACCGCTATTATCTATAGATGGAAGTGGAGGAAATGGATCCACTTCCAATGCCACATATACAGTTGTGAAAGGCTGGATGAAAGGTACTGATAAGAGAATAGCTGGTATGCAATTTTCGGTTGAAGATAATAATAATGACGGTACTGGAGTTGAAGACGTGCAGACATTTTCTCCGTCATTTAATTCTTATTATCAAGACGCCGCGAATAATGGAACTCAAACAGGATTTTCTGCATCTCTTACCAAGACATGGGACGCACAGTATTTTCAATATTTTAACCAAAATATGCTCATTTTTGATAAAGTATCTAACGCGATTGGTAATGGAAGTAGTGCACAATCGGATGCATTGACGTATGGTAACATATACAATTTCTACAAAGCAAATTTCAGTATATCTTCAGTGAAGGCTGCGAACGCGTATGGTAATTTAATATCCGTAGGAACAGATGTTTTTACTGAGCAAACACCAAATGATAACGCATCTTTAATATCTACCAATGCTTTCGTTCCAACGAATCTCAATGATTATAAAGTTAACACTACATTAACGGAGCAAAGAAACACATCCGCCTCGTATTCTAAGATCAATCAATTTATGGTTGATAAATGGGAAGATGGAGGTGGTTTAAAATTTATGACAGATAAATGGGGGACGTCGGGTGTAAAATTAGTGGAAGGATATCTAACACAAAACAGAGAAATTTACTCAGTAAACAAAGGAACTGCCACTTTGGGACAACTTACTTATGAGGCGGAAGGTGGATATTCAAATTACAAACCGACAAACGGTAATGCAGGAGGAAACTCTGAAATTCAATTTGATGTAGGTGCAGCCGATACGGATAATAATATGCCTGGATGGTCCGGATCCTCGCCAGCAGTATTGTACTTTCATGTGGACACCAGCGATTTATCAGGTACGGTAAAAGACGTCGATTTAGTGAAAGGCAAATATATCTTTCCTTCATCATGTAATGTCGACATGGATTTTGTAGGTGATGCATCCGCAATAGACTACAGGCGTTTTACTATTACCAATATGTCCACCAGTTTCACCGCTTTACAGGAAAGTAATACTTCTGAGGCAAATGAAATAAAGTACGGTGCAAAAATAAATTTAACATTCAAAGTTAGTAGTGGTTTCAACCAACCCTATAAGGCGGAGGGTACCAATAAAATATCAACGTTGAAGTCTACTGAATTTGTGTATGTGAACAATGTTGTCAGATCTAGAACAGACTCATTGAAAAGTCAAGGTACTCTATTTGCTGAAGGAGATATTACGATATTAGGAGAGAACGATAAACTAAAAGTTACTACGGCGAATTTGACTATTCCTGATACTTATGCTCTTTATTTCAATGCAACTTACGTGTACACAAGTTTTATGTTCAATGTCATTACTGGTGAAAGCAAAAGTGAGAGTAACACAGTACATACAAAACCAGGTAGAGTAAGAAATATACAAGACAAAACGGTGACCGACGTGGAACCTGGTGTGTACGTTGAATGGGAGAATCACCCAGCGACAGGTGGATACGGGACAATCACGTATGATTTTTACATGCAGAATTTAAAGATAACAGGCGAAACATACAAACCAGATGGTACTTCGGGAGCATTAGATGGTGGAGATGGAGATCAAGAAACTAGTAAGGAATTGATTATTACTATAAATAAAAGTGAGACGGGCTTATCAAGTAGCGAATTCGAAATAAAAGATAATAGATACCTTCCTGGATTGCAGGATGCATTTCAATTGTATGTGATAGCGAAGAATAGTGCAGGAGATTCCGCGAAGAAGACGGTAACGAATATATCATGCTTAGAAGCAGCAGTAACAAAAGAAACCAGCGTGGTTTTCTCTATGCTCTCATGTCAGAATCCTATCAAATTAGCTGATGCCGAAGGTGAGACACCCTCTCAGCCTGAATTAGGAAACACAGATGTTTACGCTACTCATTTATCAGATACAGCTGGGAATATTCCATCTGTTGAGACCGATAGTTTTAGTAATGTCATGAATTACGAGACAAACTTTTTTAGGTTAGTTGTAACTCCATATGAAAGTTTCACAAATCAAGTATCAAACTACCTCGTATACGGAAATGGTAGAAAAATCGGTTCAATTACAAAAGCAGATATGGATACAAACAACAACGTTATAATAGTAAGTAAAATTCCTTCTAATTCTTATACTTTCGCTAGTATCGGTAATAATGTCAACGTGAGTTTCGATATCATAGCTGTCAGTTCTAATGATGTGTACACTAAGAGAACTGAAAAGACAAAAATCATAAGATCACTTGACGAAGCTGCGTATCCTCCACCGGTTGCCCCTGCTGAATTTAAAGTAAACAATAAGAAGACATCGAACGATACAAAATACTATAACAAAGTGGAGATAAAATTCACCGCTTTACCTAATAATAGAATTAATTCTTACAAGATTTACCAAATAAAAGCGGGATCCAATTTCGTAGTGGAGTCCAGTTTACTAGCCAATTACACTACTACTGAAATAGATGCAGTTAATTTGACAGATTTTAATGATACGGCAGTAATGAAAGTAGTCAAGAGTGAGAGTAACGTTACATTAAATGGTGTTCAAACAGTAACAATTCAAGATGGAGATGGAGCTAGACTTTATGATAGTCAACTAGTAGCATATGCTCTACTGGTTTTTAATAAAGATGGAATAGCAGCATCTAGCTTACTTCCAACAGCTGAAAACCCGGCACCTTCAGATTATACAGACATTCTTTATGCTACAAGTCAAGGGGCGGATGTCACATACGCTTTCAGTAATGCCAATTGCATTCAACAAACGAAAACAAATCCTCCAGAACAAATGGTAATGGCTAGTGTTACTCCTGTAAGTACAGACTACGGCAATTTCAAGGTCACTGCAAACGCTTCTACCCCTAGATTCGAGAAATATTCAAGTGATACCAACCTACGATACAGCGTAAGTTACAAATCGACAGATGCTACTTATTATACAACTGCCCTATCAGGAGAGTATAAGATTGCTACCACAAATGCTAACTGGACTAGGACATCTTCAAACATCACCTATACATACACCAATAGTAATTTGGCACCTGATCATAACTTCATATATGAAGTGACAGCAGATACTAATATGCAGACTACCACTAGTGACCAAGACGATTGGCTATCTGATATAAAGACAACATCGGCATATAAAACGAAGTCAGCGAGGTATGTAGGTAAGATTGGCAGTAATTACGAATCAGTTCCTTCTGGTTATGGAACGTCTAATAAGCCAGGATTGTTGTATCCCGAAGAACTAATAATTGTAAGAGGTGCCGACAAGTTGAAGGTCCAGCACCAGGAGTACCCACTAGTTCAGTACACAGTATCAGGAAAAACATATACAGCTCCACCATCATGTCTTGTAGGCTGGAAATGGGAGGGAGAATCAGCAATTAAGTCTACCCAAATATTCTTTTCCTCTTCTCAAAATTTAACTTTAAATGAAGGAGACATACTTACTGTTTACAATTCTAATAATGGTGCTACACTTGATAGCGTAGTAGTGACAGCAGGTATGGTGACTACCCCCTCCTTAATTACATTCTATTGTTCAACAATACAGACTGGAGCACCCGCTTTAAATGGTACGAGTACAAGATTTTCGTATACAATATGGCGATCTAGTGGTAAATATTTCGAGAAACTAACCCTTGACACCGTAAACAAATATGATAAAGATGGAGCTTTAGAAGGTCCAGTTTCTAATATAGCTAACATGACTGCCCTTGCCGATGGGTTGACTGTTAGCGGTTCCTATCAAGATGCAGTTTTCAGCATAGCTCCCGTATACTACAACGTCTATATTGATGGTATATGGGAGTCTCGAGTTACAAGGTCATCTGCTTTAGCTGCAGATGGTGAGTTTACAGTTTTAGATCAGGCAGACGCAGGTAGCTACGCAAACTACACTGTAACCCAGTCTTACTCAGAAAGTAATGCCACCGAATATGAGAGTAATCCTGCTTACATGACTGCACAAACGAAGACAGTAACAACAATAAGTAGCCTTATAGCAGATCAGCCAATGTATTCTTTGCTCTCAAGTGCGTATTCTACTTCTCATGTAGTAAAAGCGATATATGCAGATTCTCATGACCCGGCAACGGAAGGTCTATACTTAAATAATGATAATACACAAACACAGACATTAGCATTGAATAATGCATGGAGCTTTGTGTCATTTACAACAGTTGATGTTAACAAAACAACGTATGAAGATTTGTTTGATGAAATATTCTCTGAAAATGCCAATGTAACTAGAATTCAAATATTTACTCAATATGAAGCTCTTATAGCAAAAAATAAAGATGAAGCGTGGAGTGGGTACATACATGATAATCTTGTGGGTTCAAACAAAATAGAATATGACAAAGCTATTTTTGTGAATGTACAAGGTCCAGCTACAACCTCCTTCACTTTAACTGGTCAACGAGTTAGAGGAATGAAAATGAGTTTATCTCTTGGTGCTAATTATGTAGGTTATCCTTTAGTATCGAGCAACCAAATAGAGTCTAAGAATATATTCGAGAAAGTATTGGAAAGCGGAGGAGAGGGCGCGGTGCTCTGGGATATCATGTACAAATTTCAAGGAAGTAAAAAGGATGACACCGGAGTGAACATAGTGAACATAGATAATAGTGATGCGTTAACCGATTACGGTACAGGACAAGCCTATTTCAATAGTGCGCAAGGTCACTTAATATTCACAGAAAGTGGAAATACAAAGGCAATCCAACTACCAAACTCGTTTACCCTAGGAACAATGACAGCTCAAGGTACTCCGGGAGATTTTAATGGCTTTGGTCTTGCCATGTCTGATGTTTCTCTATATGGTCAATTCTTAGCTCAGAAATCTACAGGATACGAAACTATTAATAATTTATCTGCAGCAGATAAGAAGGATGTAGATTTCAACAAGAATACTGATTCAGAGCCTACTCTTGATATTGGTGATGCAATGATTTTGCTATCTAAAGTAGTATACGACGCAGATAATACCAAGAACACTACATTTTCGAATACCGCTAATCTCAACAACTTGTCAAATTATAAGCCTGATCCATATCATGGTCCACCTGGTAGTCAACCCACGTTGTAATCATTTTATCATATCATAAATACTCAATAGAATTTGTAAAAGCGACAAATAATGAAAAATATAAAAAATATAATATATAAGTGTTACGTTGATTCATATATTATATCTGAACCGAGAAACAAGATATATTTGAATGAATGGTATCTGTGCAAAACAATGAGTTGTATTTATGGACGGAGAATCGGAACATGACGATCATGGAATATAAGGATGATCAATATACCTATACAGAATATCCCTGTACGATATTGAAGTACAAGGCGAGTGCTATATGGCAGAAATTAGCCGGATTGCATTTAGTAATCAATGTAACACAGGGATTAAGTACACAGTATCCGAAATGGGAAGAAATGTATCAGTACAAGTCCTATCATCAGCCCGAAGAAGATACTGGTAATGAAGTAGAGTGTATAGACACTGGATTTGAGGAGGATGGACTCGTGCAACAGAACAACTGGATAGTGAAAAACATATATGAGCCGACGAACAATTTGCTATTAGCCGGACGAATAAGTAGATCTTTGGTGCCGACAATAATCGAGGATAATAGTGGTACCAAAACAACGACAATAAGTACGACAACGACAACAACAACTACAAATTCAGATGGCAATGTAGTGACCACAGAGACGACGCGACAGGTGACAACCTCCGAGGAGCCCCAAGAGGATACCATAAAGGAGGGTGTATTGGCTAATTTTGTCAACACAACCTTTAATATAGAGGAGGTGAAAGGTCTAGCAAATGAGTATGGTAATTTATTGAGTGAGTCATCGTATCATGTATCGAATCCGAATTTGGTAACACAGACAATAGAGTTTCGTGAGGGGTATTCATGGTTTGGATTGTATGTGTCACCGAAAGACGGAAATAGAATAACCGATATATTGAATACTGGCAATGAGAAGATAAGCCAGCGTGTATATGGAGCAATGTCACAATCGACCTATTCGAATGCAATAACGTTTGGAAACGAGAGTAGCGCGGGAGAAACAGATGCAGCGTGGACGAATAAGTCTTATATATTTGATAATAATCGTGGTCACATCATGTACATACCTTATGATGATGACGATGACATAGTGGAGCGAGTGTACACAATGACTATAGTGGGTGACATAAAAGCGGAGCATGACATAATCATGTATCCAGGATGGTCATGGATAACGTATCCGAGTGTAGAGGTGCGTAATGTTTCAGAGGTATTGCCGCATGCACAGTTAGGCGACAAGGTATTAGGAGCATTTGGTCAAACGACATATATAAACCGTTTTGGATGTATTGGCTGGTCAAATCCGAGTTTTCAGATGAAGCCAGGTCAAATGTACAAGGTGTATAATGCGGGAAATGATGCTATTATAGAGAAAATATTTTTTAGTGATAGTCTAGGAAATACGGTAGTAACAACGACGACGACGACGACGACGACAACGACATACAGCAAGGATGAATCGACAGTGATAGCTGTTGTGGAGGAAAATGATGAAGAGGAGACAACGACAAAAACGAATGTAATAGAAGAGGTGAATGACATTGTGTATAAGCTAAGAAGTGGATGGAATGAGATGCAGTTTGGTCATAAAAAGGAGGGACTATTGGGTAATGTAATATTGAATCCAGATGTTGGGGACAAGATACTGATGGGATCGTCCAGCAGTGAGTATACAAGCATATTTGGTACAGTAAGATGGAGTGCGACGTTAATATTGAAACCGAATGTGACATATAAATATTATACAAAATCTGGGAAGTTTTTAAAATCAATAATGTAAAAGTAACTGGAATAGAATCAATAGAATATAGAGAATTTTTATATTCTATGGATTATATAGTAAACAGAATTGCATTCAAAAAAATACATAAAGTAGGCAAGCCATGGTATTTGCGTCATTTGAGCCAAAAATTAACAACGTGACTGGACCGACAACGGCGGGAATACAGTTTTTTTATATAGTGGATCAGGAAGAGAATAGAATATGGGAAGGTGGTGTTGTAAATGGATCTATAGGGGCGTATAGTGCAGAAATAGAAGATGGAAAAGTAAAATATTTAGAGTTGAGAAGTCACAATGAATATGCTCCTTCTACCTATGGATGGACCCCTCGTGATCAAATAAATCCATCGTCGCCTGATTTAAGTAGTAGTACATATTGGTATGGAAACGATTTGACAATAGCGCAAATGTCGAGTGGCGAGGAAATAGCCTTTAAATTTAAAAGAATACACAATAGTCAAGTATTATACCATCCTGTGACGATAACCGGAAAGTTTGGAGAGAATGAGGATACCATGTTGATAAATGCGAAGACTACCGGGTCTTTATTAAAAGATAATATGGTAAACACGTATGGTGCAAGTGATCCGTATATAAAATTCATGGTAGATTTAAACGAGACGATAAGTGATGATATCGCGGATGTAGTGGAAGAAGAAATTACGGTCGATGTAGCCCCAGTCGTAGCACCAGTCGTAGCACCAGTGGTAGCCCCAGTCGTAGCACCAGTCGTAGCACCAGTAGTAGCCCCAGTCGTAGCACCAGTCGTAGCACCAGTAGTAGCCCCAGTGGTAGCCCCAGTGGTAGCACCAGTGGTAGCACCAGTGGTAGCCCCAGTCGTAGCACCAGTGGTAGCACCCACCCAGGTTGTAGAGGATGAAGGCAATGTTGTAATTACACTTTTGGGTTTAAATGTTGATGTCACCATGGGAATGAAAGCGGAGACGTTGGCTTTTCCAACAGTGACAGAGATTTTCAATTTGCCAGTGGGTACAATAAAGGTATCAGCCGCGGATTTTCGAAGAGCGTTTCAATTTAAACCAACAAATGGAACACAGCCATCAGAGATGGAGACAAGTGGTATGAAGTTTCGTTTCAATCGCAACACACGATATCCTAATTCAGTATTGACGACAAAGACGAACAATAATCCAATGAAGGCGATATTTCCGAAAAATAATACGGACTTTGCTGATGTAGGTAATATCACATTTCCTCAATTAACCGCGAACCAAGGTGAAGATACCACAGAGCAACCACGCGTCCCATATGAGTATAAGGATACGGAAAATACGGTACCCCATGATTATGTAAAATGTGTAGCACACCAATGTTTTGGTTCACCTGCGAATTACGTGACCTTTGAGAATTTAGGGACCTTATATAGTACATTAGAGAGCAATAGTATAGGACCCATGAACGAGGTTTGGTCAAGTTGTAGGTCGCCTGCGCATGGTACGCCTGGCTTGGATAGTAATACGGGTATCTATGATTACAATTCAGGAGTGACAGGTGATGCAGTAGTATTACAGTATCCTACATTAATATCGAATTGGATGTATAACCAAATAAAGGCACAAAAGAGTGATCGTTTGAAGACTTACGAAGGCGTTCCTGATGCGGATGGGTTTTACGAGATGCCTTTGGTCAAGGGAGATGTAATCTCCTTTAAAATGACAATAAATCCTGCTCATGACCAACATAGGGCAACATCGGTGTTTGCCGATGACGATTTCGGGAAGAGACAATGTAAACAGTCGGCGACACGTGAGTATGAGATATTATATTATTTGGAGTAAAATGTCTAATGAAGTGAACTAACTACATAAAAATATAGAAATATAGAAATAGTAAAAGTAACACAGAACTTAATGTGGTACTGTTATATATTACGAAGTAAAGATGAGAAACATAGTAGACGCACGTATAATGGATCTACGAATGATTTGAGACGTCGGATAAGGCAGCACAACGAAGAGATAAAGGGTGGTGCAAAAGCCACAAAGGGGAAGGGTGGTAAATGGGAATATTGTGCAATCCTCTATGGATTTCCTGACCATATAAATGCTTTATCATGTGAATGGCGTATCAAGTGTCCATCAGGGAGACCAGGTAAAAGAGCATCAATATATAATGGTCCATCTGGCAGAGTGCGTTCTTTGAATGAGGTGTTGCCATTGCAGAGGTGGACTGGTCGTTGTGTAGTAGACAACAGTGAAATGATATTGTATTTGGAAGTTTTGAAAGAATATGCATGTGAATTGAAAGAGGAGAATATACCAGAAAATATCATAGTGATGTATGTAGACGAAATAGAGGTGAATAGATGTGAAGAATATAAAATTGATAATGTAAATGAATACAGTGATACTGAAGAAGTAAAGTGAATAAGTCAAATAATCTTCATAAACAATGGTATCCGAATGTGAAATAATAAATGATGAATCGTGTAAAGTAGAAGACGTTTATTATACTTCCTATGGTTCCTATGGATCGTATCCTCTTCAAGAGACACTAAGTACCGAAATCTACTCTACCAATGACGAGAATCAAAAGGACCAGTTGAGATCGAGTATAAGATTATTAATATTTATATTTATTACGGTAAGTACAATATGTCTTATCTATATGTGGGTAATAATACTGAGAATATGGAGCTCGTACTATAACTATAAAAGCAAAGAAGAACTGGATGTGGAGGAAGAGTCTACAAGTAAAGAGTTAGAAGAAGTACGAGAACATAAAAAGAAAAGCGGGTATCGTGAGGGAGAGATGACCAATAAACGAATGGGGTTAAATGTCCCACCGTTACTCTTTGGATTTGGAGATAATAATTATAAAAAGGCATGTAGATTGAGTGAAATGACAATTACCTTATTGAATGAATATATGAGTGATTGGTATAAAAAAGTATCCTTAGGATCAGAAGAAATAAATAAATGGCATCCGTATTTGTTAACTACTGATATAGAATTATCTGGTTATATCATGGTGCGTATAATGAATTCTCGATTGGAAAACTTGACAAAGGGTACGATTGAGTATATATCAGTAATTTTATCCTCAGCAATATTCCATGGTTTATTAAGGGGGTCGAAGCAAGTGATGAATGACATAAATCAATTATATAAAGTACGGTTGCCATCGAATTGTGTATCAGTATATAAAATAAAACGAATAAGGTCGTATGGTGAGAATCAATTAAAACAGGCTTATATAAACCATAAAAATGCGGTGCGTATAACGGCGGATGAGAGAGCGAACATAATGCATTTTGACCAGCAAATCGAAGAGGATAAGGTGAGAATGTACAACGAAGAAATGAAGAAACTGGTATTGAATGTATTATCAGAAATAGATTGGAATCCAGTATTGAATGAGTTAGTCTCGATCTATACTGGATATAATGTGGAAGACACCGAGAGTGATTATTGTTTATCTCCTCGTCATGATTCATTAGAAATGGCGGAAGAATATAGAAGATCACAATTATAAAATAAAATAAAATAAAATAATGACATATAGTAATGATATTTTCTCATTTTTTTTATTGCTAATATAATTATGGATATAGATATTCCTATAGCACCGACCCGCGCAGTAAGAGATAGAAAAGTCATACTAGATGAAATAGAGAAAGAATGCCAAAAGAAGTATCTTGAGAATAACGGTTGGGGAGATTATGCGGATTGGAAAATGAAAGCAGCTATAAAAGTAGACGGAAAAAAGAAAATAACAGAATATTTGGTTAATTGTGTGACGCTACATCGAAAATATGGAGGAAAGTCAAGACGTAGGAAATCCAAAAAATCAAATACAAAAAGGAAAACAAAAAGGAAAACAAAAAAAGGAAAGAATTCAAGAAAACTAAGAACGTCCAAAAAGCATGTTTAATTTACGAATCAGTAAGAACGATGAGGTCGTTATTATCGGCAGCAGATTTCTTTTTGCAAGCGCGTTTGTGTGCAGCGAGTCCTTTGTTTGTGGAAGATGAATAAGAATTACAAATATCGCAAATAAGTAGATTAGGGTCGACATATTGTTCAGGGAATTTGGATTTCAAGAAGGAAAGAAGAGATGGGAGTTGAATAGCGTCTAGTTCATTGATAAGTTTGCGTTGAAAATCTTTGTTTAATTCAAGAATATTTGTTTTTCTTGAGATAATCGCTTTATAGTCAGCATTGATTGCGTCGACAATGTCATTGCGTAGGAAAGTTTTGTCTTCTTCCTCCTCCTCAGTATTATTATCCGCATCATTTTGTGATTGAATATCAGGGAGAACCTGTGCTATCGAGTCCACGATATCCACTGCGATTTTGATAACGTGTGGATCATATTGTGTATTATGTACAAATACGAGAACGTTGTTGTTAACGATATCAATTTGAAAGTTTTGTTTGGAAGTGATTCCGCTGTGTTGAGAGAGGAAAATGCCGTGAGATTGTTGTTCATCGATGTCTCGATAGAATTTTTTGACTTCCTCGAGATTGACGTTTCTGTCATAATGTTTCGTTTCAACAAGAATGGACGGGAAGTTGTCCCTAGCCAAAGAGAAATCGCAGCTGGCTTTGAGAGCTGTGTTATTGGTAATAGAAGCAGCAGGATACATTTTATTGAGAACAGATTCTAGTTGATTTTCTCCAAATTGTCCTTTAAACGATGAGTTTTTGTATTTTCCTAGGAAGTCAGCAAGTTCGCCAAATACTTTTTCTTGAGTATTTACTTGGAGAGCATTTGAGTCTTTGATAACGGAGATATTTTGCGCGAGACGTTCTTCAGAGGAAGAAATGTAAGAATAAATTGGTTGTAGCATGGAAGCTGATTTTACCTCAAAAGATTGAATAAATTGGTGAAGTTGGTCATGATTTTCAATTTTTCTGAGATCAGCACTAATAGAGTTTTGTAGAGAAGAAAGATTATCTTGAACTGTGTTCGTAAGATGTAATTGAGATTTTGGAATGATATCATTAAGAACGTTGGTAGTTTTATCGATGAGAGAGTCTGCTGAAGCGAGAAGAAGTTCTCTAGTTTTTTCTGTGTACAATGGTGTTTGTGCTGAAAGGAAGGTAGAAAGTTCTGTAGTAAATTCAGATTTGGATTTAATGAAATGATTATTAACTTTTTCAATGATGTCTTGATGTGACGAAGAGAAAGAGTTGTTCATGTCTTCTACTTTGGAGTTTATATCGCGTACTTGAGAAAGAATTTGCGAATTTAAAGTAGAGTTCATAGTGGAGTGCATATCCGAGAAAAGTTTTTCAAAGAGTTCCACGAATATGATATTGACGGCTTCAAAGTCGACGGATTTGTTCTTGTTATAGAATTCAGTAATTCTGGGATTATGGATAGTAATAGACTCTGACATAATACAATAAAACTGTTAAATTATAGATAATGAAATTAGAAGAATATATTTAAATAACATTTTTTAAGTAAGTACAGAAATAAGAAAACTATAAAATTGATAACATTTTCATGAGAAAATTGATGTGCCGGTATAAAAGTATATGAAAAATAAAGAACCCTAATAATGTCAAATAAAGAAAACGTCATGAATAATTTGGAAATAGTGCCCGACGTTGCGAAGTATAGCCTGGAAACTATGAATAAAGTATATTCTTCAAATGTGTATACATTTGCTTCTAGATACCAACTAAAGTTGCCTCCCCGAATAGTACCGAGATTGAATTCATGTTTATTAGAGGAAGATAAAGATGAATTGGATGAAATATTCCATGATGTGAATGTGGAGAAGATAGTGAAATATGAGCTAGGAAAAATAAAGATATCAGATAAAGTGAGAAAGATATATGGAATAAGTGGTTGTTTACTGTCGGAACCTATACCAATACCAATGAAAAAACCAGAGCTGATCCGTAGTCACTCAATGCTATTTTAAAGTGAACCATCGATACCCTGTAAATAAGTAAAAAGGTCATTTTTATTGTAGAATATAAACAGTACTGTTTTTCATTTGCAGTACTGTTTATTGACAAGATTGTCTTCTTCTTCTTAAAAGGGTGTGTGCTTTATAAGAAATCAGTAAAAATAGGTATCCGGCTAGGAGAGAAAGAGAGTATAGAAGAAATAAGATTATTTTATAAAATAGGTTAAAAATAAAAATGACAAATGAACATTATCAAAAATAATCAAATGTGTATTAAAAAAAAATTCCTGAACTTCTCCTCTACTTTGAAAAAAGCGTAAAAAGTGTGTTTTCAGGTGTTTTTTACGCATTTAGGTGTGGAGTATATTTATGTTATTGATTAATAATGGTACTGTATATGATGTAATACCATTTTGTTTATGTTATAATAGATTATGGTAATGGGTTTTGAAGATACATTTGTTTTTGTTTTGCATGATAGTATGGTCACGTCTTCAAATGGGTACTCTTAGTATCCGATAGTATCCGGCTAGGAGAGAAAGAGAGGATAGAAGAAATGAAACTATTTTGAAGAAATGGGAGAAAAAAGAAATGACAAAACAATATTTACAAAAATAATCAAATGTGTTTAAAATAAAAAATCCTGTTCTTCTCCTCTACTTTGAAAAAAGCGTAAAAAGTGTATTTTCATGTGTTTTTTACGCATTTAGGTGTAGTATATTATCAAGTTATCATTTATAATTCTTACTATATTTGATGTGGATAATTACGGAATATGATTTATTGGTGTATGGTAATGGTTTTTGTGCATACCTTTGATAAGGTTTTGCATGATATTATGGTCACGTCTTCAAATGGGTACTCTTAGTATCCGATAGTATCCGGTAAGAAAATTGACAGTAAGGATAAATGAATATAAAGGTTTACTAACAACATGAAGTATGGTGCTATATAAATGCGAGTTCTGTAGTTTTCAAACAACAAATAAGACGGATTTTACAAGACATAATTCGAAGAAAAAGAAATGTGGTACGACGTTTAGTGACGAGGTAGTGGATCACAATTTATCGATTTGTAAATATTGTGGGAGTGAGTTTACGTCAACAAACAATATGTATAGGCACCAGAAGTATAGATGTAAAGAAAAGGATCCTGATCGTGAGGATACACGTTCTTCAGTAACGATGGCACCGGTGATCCATATACATAATCATCAGACAATAAATAACATAACGAACAATGTTACGAATATAACGAATAACAATAATATAATTATAAATAATTACGGATCAGAGAATACGGAATATTTGACGAATGAAAAGATAAAGGAGATATTATGTAATGGTGGTAGTTGTATGGACGATGCAATATCGGGGTATGTGAAGGCAGTTCATTTTGACGAGGCTTATCCGGAGAATCATAATATAGCGATAACGAATAAAAAGGTAATACATGGTTATAAATATGTAAATGGAATTTGGGAGACAGTAATGGCAAATAATTTGACACAATCCGTATATAAGAAAGCGAGGAGTGCTATAATCCGCGGTTGTAGTGCGGATGAAGAAATGTTGGAAAGAATGAATTTGCCTAGTAGTGTGCAACATGAGATAAATAATTTCCTGGATGATTTATTGGACGATTCTCGTGAGGAAGGAATAATAGGAGATATAGTAATGGTTATTCTGAATAATACGAAAAAGTTAAATATAAAACCAAATAATAGAATTTAGTCATGAAGAAATAATAAAATGTGCATGAATATATAGAAAAGTATTAAACATCAACCTATACAAAAATCAAAAATGTCAAATTGCCTAACCATGAAAGGAGGGTACAAGAAGGGAAGTAAGTCTAAGACCCGTAAAGGAAGAAAGGATTTTACCACCAAGAAGGGTGATAAGGTATTCCATAGAAAGGGAAAGTATGTTCGCAAGTCCAGAAAGCCATATACGAGGAAGTCGTACATAAGAAAATTGTTGAAATTATAATAGCATATATAACTTGTTTAAAACTATAAAATGGTGAAATAATTATATTTTTATTGAGACTAATATATAAAGAATTTATCGAGAAAAGGAAGATGAATAAGGAAAATGCGATAATAGCATTAAGGAGGTGTAATTTGGATACACCAGAGTTGAGATATGTAGTAGACCATATTAAATGTTTTACCTGTTTGGATACGAGGCAATTATGGAGGGATAGGGAGGGTCTTCCTTTCTCTGCGTGGGATGGTAGAGGAAAGTATGATATTATAAAGTGTAATGTGTGTTCATCTGGTCATTGGGATAGGTGTAGTACTTCTCAAAATATAGTAGTAAACAATTATCGAATATTTAAGAAAGGAAATAATGATATGTCAGTGAGAGTTCGTGAAATGGAGAAAGAAGCCAACGAGCAATATGTAAAAGACGATGTGAAGAAGTTGAATACTGTGGAGAGTGATACACCGAAGAGGAGGTCAGTATCTCTTGTGGACTCAATGGTGAAAGGAATATTAGTAAAACGAATACGTGGTGAGGAAGCCGAGAGAAAGAATGAGTTAATTAAGAAAGAAGAAGAGAGGAAGGAGCAAGTAAAGAAAGAAGAGGAAAGGAAAGAAGAGGAAAGGAAAGAAGAGGAACGGAAGGAGGAGGAAAAGAAGGAGGAGGAAATGAAGGAAATATTGCCTGAATGGTGGTTAAGTAAGAGCAGAGTGATACAGAGAGATGCTACGAAGGTAGGAGTAGAAGTAGCTGTGAATGAGATAGCGAAAGATGTTTACGCATTGATCAAAGGTTATAGTGGCGATTTGCTTCATATAGCGAATTGGGCGAAAGATTTTACGATAAGTTTATCAAGTACATTGGAGCATTGTACATCGACGAATGCTCATGTAGAGCAATTCAAGGACGATAAAAATGGTACGACTTATTTAATATTGAAATTTGAAAAAACGGATTCTGTGAAATCGTATAATTATTATGTATATACCTCCAAAAAAGAAAAGACCTCAATATTATCAAAAGTATTTTTGTTTAAGCCGAAGAATGAATCAGCTGAAATAATATGTGATAGAAAAGTGAACGATATAATAATGAGAAATTTGACAGGATTAGATGATATTTAATGTAATAAATGCAACCGATAACTGGTCTGAAATATTTCATATTAATTATGTATGATGTCAATATTTTGTACTTTACAAGTGTAATAGAATTGTAAAGTACAAATATACAATTGTAATGTACAACTTAAAATTGTAATGTACAAAAATATATGAAAAAAATATATGAAAAAAATATATGAAAAAAATATATGAAAAAAATATATGAAAAAAATATATGAAAAAAATATATGAAAAAAATATATGAAAAAAATATATGAAAAAAATATAAGAAAAAAATATATGAAAAAAAT
>Ga0213868_10000798_pt1 | contig 30532 bp, 36 predicted proteins | sample PICome_9_FD_160087 | JGI IMG/M metagenome (GOLD analysis project Ga0213868, IMG submission 160087) | Coastal seawater microbial communities near Pivers Island, North Carolina, United States - PICO127 | ecosystem: Environmental > Aquatic > Marine > Coastal | place: USA: North Carolina... | reverse complement strand
CCCGAAGGAATAAGTAACAAAGATGTACTGCAAGTTTTTTGTGCTTGGGTAATGATACAAAGTGCGTGTATAGGTAGTTATCTATTTATTTTACATTGTACCTAACGGTTTGTATAAAAATATGTGCGTAGCATTAGTTTTATACTGTGTTATGTGCTTTTAAAATTTTAATTATGGATGAACTTAAAGAAATAGTAGAAAAAAAGATAGGTATTTATACTGGTTTGTATAATGTGGCTAAAGAGTTAAAGCAAGAAGACAATATTAGATTCTATGCTGAAAGTGTAGGGAAGTTAAATAAGGTGCTTGAAATTTTAATTGCACCATAACGCTCGTGTATGTTGCGTTTTAATGTGCTATACACGTTGTTGTAAATTGTGCGGATTAATTAACTAAAATAAATAGATATGAGCTTATTATACAAAGACCATAAAGATGTAAAAACTATTTGCGAAATAAAGCAAGAAGATGGTAAAATAGTTATAGACTTTTGGGCAGATTGCGGAAAGTTTGGAACTGATGAAATGCTTGATGGGTATGTACTTACTCCTGAAAGATTACTACAAGTATTACAAGACCGAAATGACTATACAGATGACGAGTTGTAGCATTGTTTACAACGGATTAGAATATGAATTTTTAAAATTACGGATTATGATATTGACAATAGGAGTAGTAGGATTATTAATATTTACTGCTCTTTGGTTTGGGTTAGATAATATTAAGATAGAACTAAGGTATAGAAACACCTTATTAAAAGAACAAAACAAAATATTAAAAGACAGAAACAATTAAATTAATAAATATGAAAGAACTTAGTAAATACAAGTTAAATAAAGTATCTAGAAACTTAGATTTTTTCTTTGACAACGCTAGTGACGAGCAAGTTATAAACGGTATGCAATGGTACACTGACGTGCATGATGAAGTTGTAGAAATTTCTAATGAATATCAAATAGAAAGGTATAAAGTAGCTCAAGTTATAAGCGCTCTTAGCCCGCGTAACAAATGGGAACAAAACATGAAAGATGCTGTGAAAGTTTGCTCTGCGTTTAAGCATGATTTAGGACCTGAAGACGTGAAGGTTTGCACTTTTAATAACAACAAGTTTAAGGCGTTTAATATTTTAAATGGAAATGTAAGTATAACTGATAGAAGTTTAAAAACTTTTAACTTTGTACATAATATAGCTTTCTTAGATCAAGACGCTTTAACTATAGACGTTTGGCATCTTAGAGCTTGCTTTAATCACATGATTAAAATTGATAACTCTAATATAGGTAGAAAAGCTTATGGGCAGATAAAAGATTTAACAATTAAAAAAGCTAAAATACTTGGTCTTGATGGTTTTCAGTATCAAGCTATTATATGGCTATCCGCTCAAAGTTATTTTAATCCAAAATAATACGACGGTAAATCGATAATATTATTAACTAAAACAAATTTATGACAGAAAAAGAATTAAATAAATTCGCAGACAAAGTTGCAGAAAGAGTTTTATCTGCCTTAGAAGATAAACAAAAAGAATGGGATAATGAATTTATAGAGAATCTAAATAACGATCCTAATATAGAGACTGAATTACTTGACGAGAAAGAACTACTTCAAATGCAACTTGTTGAGTTACAGCAAAAGCTTGATTATTACGCTGAAAATGAACTATACGACACGGCTGCTAAGATTAGGAATAAAATAACAGAATTAGAACATAGAATAAGTAAATTATGAATATATTTTATTTAGATCCTGATCCAGTTAAAGCTGCTAAAGTACAATACAATAAGCATGTTGTTAAAATGGTCTTAGAATCAGCCCAAATGCTTTGTACGGCACATCATTTGCTGTGTCCAGACGAATCAGATAATATACCATATAAGATAGCTCACAAAAACCACCCATCAACAGTTTGGGTTAGACAATCAGCTAATCATTACTCTTGGTTATATTATCACATGATAGCATTAGGTGAAGAGTACAAGAAACGATACGGCAAAGAACATCTTACAATTAAAAAATGTAAAGATGTCTTAGCAAAACTACCAGGTGGTATATTTCATGTTGGCTTTGAACAGCCTCCACAATGTATGCCTGATAAGTATAAAGTAGATGGCGACAGTGTGTCAGCCTATTGGAATTATTACGAAAACGAAAAACATAAAGTAAAAGGTAAAAATGAGCAGAAAATTATACGTCCACACGTTAGAGACTAATTTTAACGGCATGAGAGATAAGATTGAAAATCTTAGAAAAAATAAAACTAAGAATAAAAGGACTGTGACAACAGCCCGTAAGACTAAATAGTAGGGGGCTAATGTCACATGATAGAAACATGAAATATCTTATAGATAGAAGTATTATATATAGGCAAGATCCTATAAATGATAAACCTACTATAGATACAGATAAATATATGTTCTTCGAGAATGGTACGTATGAATGTTACCACTTGTTTAACACTAAAGCTAAAATAACATCTTACAAAAGCCTTAAATGGCACTTGTATACATTATGGTACTTAAACCCTAAAATGAATCAAGAACAGTTTGATAGTTTAGCTAAGTTTATATGTGACAAAAAAAATGGATTTGTTACTTTTGATATTAGCACTTGGCACTATGAAAAGATAGTGTACGACGTATTAATGAGTGACTTAGAAAAGCCACCTAAAAACAAATTACGTAAAGTTATATTTAAAGATTATAGTATGCTATCTGTTAGTGAAAAACTAAGCATAGTTGGTAAGTTAATAGGTAAGACTAGTAATGTAGATGCTGAATCAATATACCAATGTATGTTAGACTTAAATCACTTTGGTAGAAAAATAACTTGGGGTATTATAGCTGATCTGTTACAGTGCTCGACAAGGACTATCTACAGGAGCTTAAATAACGAATTAAAGAAAGAAAAAGAATTATTAAACCAACAGTTATGAGTAAAATAAAAACAGTTATGAGTGCTTACGGTTACACTAACCTAGATGAGTTATTGGCGGACTTTATGATGGCAGGGACGGTGCCTGGAATATGTCAATCAGAAACCTGTGATAATATAGAGGAGTATGAACCAGATCAACGTAATGGATATTGTAATGAGTGCGGAAAAAAATCAGTTAAAAGTATAATAGAGATTGTTCTCTTCTAATAAAAACTAAAAGATATGAATTATATTAATGGAAAACCTATGTTTGATACAGTGAGAGTAGATCTAGACGCTTGGGAATGTAGTAATATTTATTTAGGGCAAGACAATGTTTGCCGATGCGGTTGTGCGGGTGAATACTGCAAGCCGGGTGAAATAATTTTCAGAAAAAGATACAGCAGGTTTATTCGTAAATGTGTTGAGGGAGATACTCCTATAACTATATCCCTACCTGAAAGATTAAACGGTGAAATGATGATACAGTTTCAGACTGGTGAAGATAGATGTATGACTTTATACTTTAATAGAAAAGATGTTTAAGTTAAGTCTAGTGCTATACACTGTATTTGTTACCGGCACAATATACCACGCTGACCCCGCTCAATGTAATGAAGATTACCTTACTACTGCGAGTATGAAGAAAATAGATCCTACTAATCCAGCGAAGCATCGTTATTTAGCGGTTAGTAGAGATTTAATTGCATTGGGATTTAAAATGGGTACTAAAGTTAGAGTAACAGGTGCTGGTGACTTAGATGGTATATGGTTTATTGAAGATAAAATGAATAAACGTTGGACCAAGAAGATAGATTTTTTAGTAAACAAAACTAGAAGATATGGAAAATGGGACAACATTAAATTAGAAAAGTTATGAGCAAGGAATTAATAAAAAAATGGAGATCTTTGTTGAATATAGAGTCTAAAATAACAACTAGATCTATAGACAAAGAGCAAGTATTAATAGACAAAGACATACCAGATGAAGACAGGTACTTCGTTGGTGTATACAAGATTAACGACGAAAAATACGAGATAATACACGATAGAGATTTAAGACAAGATGATGTTGTACATGAACTTCTTCATGTTAAATTCCCGTCAATGTCAGAGAAAACAGTAAATAAATTAACCCCAATACTTTTAAAAATATGAAAAAAATAGTAATAATATTAGCTTTTATAGCAACAGGTTGTAGTGATAATTGCACAGAGATATATGATGTTTACAAAAAAATAGAATCAAGAAAAACAAACAACAGCGAAGACGCTTTAATAATAAATGAGGATACTTGCTTGGAAAGCAGTGGTCAGTATGGTACTATAAGGATTAATGGGAATTCAGAACTAACGCTGACTAGTCAAGATGTTCAAGTGCAATCTAGTATTGTTATAACAGGTGGTGGAACAGTTAACGTTGAAGAGTCTTTAATTGTTAATAACAATATTTTCTTCCTTGGTGAAAATGGAACTGTAAATGTAGGTAAAGGTATAGTTGTTGGACACGCTGTTGACCAAGGTGGTTTTGGAGGTGAAATAAACTCTTGTACATTTGCTTCAATACAGATATTAGATCCAGGTGTTTCATCTAATCAAACGTGTGATATAACTTTTGACGATTGCCAAACTCTAAGTGATAACAGTTTAGAAGGTTATACTTATTTAAGAACAATTGAATCCTCTTGTGGTTTAGAGGGCTACGACGGTGATTATTTATACAAAATTAATACGACAAGTAATCGATAATATAAATATGAAAAAATACAATGTTCAAAACTATGTAAGGTATAAAACTGATTTGAAAAAATCAATGCCTACAGAAGGTAAGTTTTATGACGAGTACACTAGAGACGAGTTGATTATAAAATTTATGCCTTTGGTAGAGAATTTAGCTAGAAAGTTCGCAACTAGCCAACAAGCATCAGGTGTTTTAAGTATAAATGATCTAATACAGTCAGGTAATGAAGCTTTAGTTAAAGCTGTAGACAAAATAGATTGGTTGATGATAGATGAGTCTATTAACGTTGAGAAAACTTTAAAGTCTTTCTTGAGTAAAAGAATTAAAGGAGCCATAAGAAGACAGATAAACATAAACAGAGGCACGATGCGTATACCAGAACATAAGATAAATGAAATACGTAAAAACCCTGAAGATAAAAAATCTGTGGCTATGTTTTTTAACTCAATGTTTTCTAGTATAGATGAAAGTAAGCTAAATGATGATGACGAGTCAAGTTTAAGCCAGATAGAAGATAAATCTAAAAAATACAATATAAACTTGATAAATATCTATTTATTAGGTTTAATGAAGAAAAATTTAAACAAGATGCAGTACGACATACTCAATATGAGTTATGGTCTTGATTGTGATAAAAAATCAGCTAAAGAAATAGCTATAGCTTTAGGCATAACAGGTAGCAGGCTTCATGTGACAATATCTGAAACAAAAAGACAAGCTATAGACAAGTTGATAGAGACGGTTGACCACTCGCAAGTGGCTGATTTACTGTAGGTTAAGCGTTAAATAAAATGTAAAACTATAAATTAATATGTAATTATATATATGTAGACAAATATGAAACAGATCACATTAAATGAAAAGCTGGCTACAATCCAGACAAAGTTTAAATCGAAAAAAAGTAGGTTTAACTCATTCGGCAAATACAACTTCAGATCAGCCGAAGACATTCTAGAAGCAACAAAACCCTTTCTATTAGAGTTAGGAGTCACAGTAACAATTCACGAGCAATTAATTGAAGCCCAACCGTTTCCTATTATTTGTTCAACCGCTACTATTACTGACGAAAGAAACAATGCTATACGCGCAACAGCGTTGGTTGGCGTTGATCTAGACCAAAAAGGAATGCAAATGCCGCAGAAGTTCGGTAGCGCTTCATCTTACGGTAAAAAATATGCGTTAGGTAATTTATTTCTTATCGATGACACTGCAGACGCAGATTCAACTAACAAACACGGTAAAGCACCGAAGGCTAAAAACACATTAACCTCAGAAAAAGATCCAGCTTATCCAAAAGCAGTGGAATTTATTAAAAAAGGAGGTAAGTTAAAAGCTATAAAAGCTAAATACGATCTATCTAAAGAGATAGAAACAAAACTAAATACTTTATAGTATGGACGAATTAACAAAGAAAGATATATTAGAAAAACTTAAAAACGACGAGGATTATTACGGTGATTTTGGTAAGCAGTTTAGAAGTAATTCTGATATATCTACATTGTTAAAAAACCCTTTAGCTCTTGGTAAAAGTCAAGGTACTAATATTAATTTTTTAATTGGTGGTTATTTCCATACGGCGATATTAGAGCCTGATAAATTAAAGAATTTTAAAATAATAGAATCAACAACTAGAAATACTAAGAAGTATAAAGAGATTTCAGGTGGCGAAATGTGTTTATTACAACACGAGGTAGACAAGACAGAGTTACTTATTGATACTATGCGGCAAAACAAAGTGTGCATGGATTTAATTAATGGTGTCAATGTTGAGTATGAGCAACCTGGAATACAACAAATTGAAGGTATGTGGTGGAAGGGTAAAGCTGACATTGTTAACCATGATGATAAACTTATTATAGACCTTAAAACAACAGGTGATATATCAAAGTTTAGAAACTCAGCTTTTCGTTACAACTACGACAGTCAAGCGTATATTTATCGAAGACTATTTGGCTATGATTTAGTTTTTATAGCTATAGACAAAAACACGCATCAAATAGGGGTTTATGACTGCTCAGATGCTTTTTACGAAAGTGGTTTAGATAAAGTACAACAAGCTGTAGAGCAATACAAACTGTTCTACGAAACACCGGATTTTGATCCAAAACAATTTTTTATTAACAAGACTTTATAGTCTTAAAAACTATTAAAATGGCTAGTATTATTAAAGCAAACATTAATTTGAATGAGATCCCTAAGGATAAAATATACAAGGGGAAAAAAGGATCTTATTTACCAATTACAATCACATTAAATGATGAGGTTGATAACTATGGTAATCAAGGGCCTGTAGTAGTAGAACAATCTAAAGAAGAACGCGAGGCCAAAGCTCCAAAAGTTTATTTAGGTAATGTTAAAGTAGTATGGACCAATGGGGATAATGTAGATAAAGCTCCTTATGTAGAAAATGGTCAACAAGCGCAACCCGCGGCAGCAGCGCAACCTGTTGAAGATGATTTACCGTTTTAATGAGGTGTGAGTTTTGCGGCAAAAAAATGTCACAAGAAGAACACGACTTTTGCGATATATGCCCACACTGTAGAGACGGGGATTAACAATTAAATTAAATTAAATGCAGACAGTAGAGATCAATGGATTTTTGATTGACGAGTTCAATCAACATAAGCTTGAAGAGGGGAAAAAACAGGGCGTATGCCCTTTATGTTCTCACAACAGGAAACCCAAGAGTCAAAAAGCAAAATGCGCTTCTTATGATTGGGAACGGGGTCTAGGTACTTGTCACAACTGTAACAAATCATTTCAATTACACACTTATCAGCGTAAGGGTAGGGCTGAAAAAGTATACATAAAACCCGAAGTTAAAACAGATCCAGAAAGACCTGAATTTGTAAGTGACAAGGTTATTGAATGGTTTGCTACAAGAGGTATATCAGCTCAGACTCTTATTGATTTAGAAATCAGTGAGGGTCCTGAGTGGATGCCACAGACCGGTAAAACCGAGAATGTTATAAAGTTCAATTATTTTATGGGTGGTGAATTAACTAACGTTAAATACCGAGATGGAAGAAAGAACTTTAAATTATATAAAGGGGCTGAGAAAGTCTTTTATAATATAGATAGTATTGTAGGTTACGAATACTGCGTTATAGTAGAGGGTGAAATGGATGTGTTAGCTTTACATGAAGCTGGTGTAACAAACGCTATATCAGTTCCTAACGGAGCAACGCTTAATTCAAACAACTTAGATTATTTAGATAGTTGTATTGATTATTTTGAAGACAAAGAAAAGATTATATTAGCCGTAGACTCTGATGAAGCTGGACAAGCTTTGCAAACAGAATTAATTAGAAGGTTAGGATCTGAAGTTTGTTTTATATCAACTTTTGAAGATTGTAAAGATGCTAACGAATATTTATTAAAGCATGGTAAAGAAAAGTTATTACAACGTATCACGCAAGCAAAACCAGTACCACTGGAAAATGTTACAACATTCAGGGATATTGAAGATGACATTACAGACTTTGTACGAAATGGCTTTAAGCCAGGGTTTCAGATTGGCTTGGAAAACTTTGATGATATATTTTCAACTTATACTGGTCAATTTATTACTGTCACTGGTATTCCGTCTTCCGGTAAGTCAGATTTTGTCGACCAAATGGTTGTTGGATATAACGCTAACTATGGATGGAAAACGGCGTTTGCTTCACCAGAGAATGTACCAACTTACTTACATGCTCATAAACTGATGCGTAAGACTTGGCAAGGTATGCCTAGTAAGGACGATATTGGTGGAGATAAATGGAATCAAATAGCAGATCATTGTAATAGTAATTACTTTCACATTGATATGGAGCGTTATACACTAGAGTCTGTTCTAAAGAAAGGAGCCGAACTAGTTAAACGTAAAGGTATTAAATGCCTCGTTATTGATCCATTTAATAAAGTTAGAGATGTTGACTGTAAAACAGAGGACGTTAACAGATATACTATGGAGTACTTAACTAAGATTGAGACCTTTGCTAAAAAGTTTGATGTATTAGTTTTTATAGTAGCTCATCCGACTAAAATGTATAAAGATAAAGATGGTAAGATCGAAGAGCCTACTATGTATAATATTAAAGGCGGTGGTGAATGGTACGATGCTAGTTATCATGGGATATTAATTCATAGAAATTATGAAGAAAAAACAGTAAAAGCTAAGGTACTTAAAATAAAGTTTCAAAACCTCGGTGAAAACGGAGCTGAAGCACATTTTAAATGGGAACCAAAGTCAGGTTGTTTTTTACCTCATGTTCCATTAGACATTAATCAAGAGAAAATGCCTTGGGAGTAAGATGGCTAAGAAAAACGGATGGGATATGGGTGATTATACTGTCACTGAAGAGGATTTAAAAGCTTATATTTGGTGTATAAGAAATAACATACATATATCACCAAGAGCTATAAGAGAAGCTAGATGGACTATAGATATAACTAATAAAGGTAAGACTAACGCAGATCCAAATAGCTATATTAAATCTGAAATATGGGAGAAGATTTATAACTATTACAAACATTATTATAATAAGTATGAAAACATATATAAACGCTAACGAAGCGTATGAGGCTGTTTTAAATGATATAATTAAAAACGGTGTAGATTTTGATAACACAAAAGCTATATTTAATTGTGGTTTTTACATTCAGCATCCAAGCGACAAGAACATAACAAATACAGAAAGAAACTGGAGTCAAAAATACGCAGCTGCTGAGTGGGATTGGTATTTGTCTGGTGATCCTAGTATTAAAAAACTAGGTGAGTTGTACGGTAAGATACCACAAATATGGGAACACATGGCAGATGAAAATGGAGAAGTTAATTCTAATTATGGTTATCAATGGCAAAGAAACAACCAGCTAGATAAAATAGTTGAAAAACTAAGAGTTAAAAGCGAAACAAGAAAAGCTGCTATTAGTATATACGATGGTAAAGAAATAAACAAGTATTGTCATGATACACCATGTACTTATGCTGTACAGTTTAGTATCATAAACAATAAGCTTTGTATGTCTGTCTATATGCGTTCTAATGACATCTGGTATGGCTTCTGTAATGACCAGTATCAATTTGCATCATTGCAAGAAATGGTTGCAGACATGCTGTCTATTGAAACTGGTTGGTATTACCACCACGCGCATAACATGCACTTGTATAATAACAAACTTTAAAATGATTTATTATTTATACCACATACCGGGTAAAAAGATCGGTGTAACACGTGATCTTAATGAAAGAGTTACTATAGCTCAAGGCTATAAGAAAGACGAATACGAAGTTCTAGATCAATCAGAAGATATAAATTACATCTCTGACAAAGAAATAGAACTTCAAAAGTCTTATGGCTATAAAAGAGATCGTAAACTATATAAAAATTTATTCAAATCAAATATGAAGATAAATCCAACAGAACAAACAAGTACGTTTCCTGCACCTCTAAATAAACTTAAAGGTAATCTTATAGATAATATAGGGTTAGAGTGGGAAACACCAGAGTTTAAGTTTAAGCTACAAAAAGAACACATACCCTGGATAATGCAGAATGCTAAAACCTCGATGTATAATAACAATCGAAGCTACATATATAACAAGGCTTTCTATGAAGCCTTTTTTAATCCTGTACACAATCCTAACTCAATACCAGATAGGTTTGATCTTATAAGAAATTGGGCTAGCGATAGAGGTATTTATGATCAAGGTAATTCACATACACAATATGTTAAGCTCATGGAAGAAGCTGGTGAGCTAGCTAAAGCTTTATTAAAAAGAGATAATTTAGAAATAATAGATGCTATTGGAGATATGGTTGTAGTACTAACTAACCTAGCGGCAATGGAAGGTTTACAAATTGAAGGCTGTATTGATTCGGCCTACAAAGAAATAGCACAGCGTAAAGGTAAAATGATTAACGGAACATTTGTAAAATCAGCATAATATGAAAATAGAAACTAAAGATGAAATAGTACGTAGAGTACTTAAAAAAATGGATCAACGTAGTTTAATAGGTCAAAAAAAATACGGTGCAACAATGATGCAAGAGATTGAAGGCCAGGAAAAAGATCTTAATCGTTTCCTTGTTGATGTTCAAGAGGAGCTTATGGACGCTTTGCTATACATAGAAGCCGCAAAGCAATGCTTATCTGACGAGGTTGAGGAAGTTATGTTAAAGAGAATGAACGTGGTTGCACAAAACGGTAACGAAGGTCTTCATTATAAAGATATATCCAACATGGATGTTAATTATGAACTAGTTAAAAGCAATAATGTTTAGTAGAAAGAAACCATTTAAAAAGAAAAAGAAAAGAGGTCCTGTTGTAAGTAAAAAAGTTACTTATGACGGGATCAACTTTGCTTCAGGTCTAGAGCGTTATATGTATATGGCGTTAAAAAAGGCTAAGATAAAAGCTAAATACGAAGGAGAGACTTTTGTTTTACTAAGTGGGTTTCATTTTGATAACGAGGTTTATGAGAGACAAGCTAATGGTAAAGGTGACTACAAAAATAGAGGTCAAAAAAGAATACTACCTATTAAGTATACACCTGATTTTATTGGCGATGATTTTATAATTGAAACCAAAGGTAGAGCTAACGAGTCTTTTCCAATGAGGTGGAAATTGTTTAAGAAACTAGTAATGAATCAGTTTCCAAACGTTACACTTTATAAACCGCAAAACCAAAAAGAATGCGACATAACAGTAAACATAATCCTTACGAAGAGAAGAGAAGAGCAAGACAAAAATATGCGGAAAGACAAATAGCCAAATGGGTTAAATGGACTTGGAACGTGAGAGGTAGAGTTAAGTATAAAGAGTTATTAGAATTGCAAGATAAATACAATATAAAATGTTTATGAAGAATAAAATAAAAGATTGGTCAGTGTCTGTGGGTTTCTACCCTGGTTTATTAATTGGTATGAGGAGTTATCCGTATGAAGACTCTGTTACTCATGTGATATATATACCCTTAATAGATATAGCTATAGAGATACATAGGTAATGAAAGAAGATGATTATGAGCAAATAATAATCTCTGTGAATTTCTTTGTGGACAATGTTTTGTCTGATATGAGTAAAATATCTAGATCAACTACAAAGTCCACAATGATCTCTCACGTTGAGTACTGGAAAAACGAATTATTAACTATTAAAAATTTTACAAATATAGATGGGGCTAAGAGATGAAAGAGTAGCTTATAAGCCGTTTGAATACCCTTATTATTACACTGAGGGTTGGTTAAAACAGGCTCAAGCATTTTGGTTGCATACCGAAATATCTATGCAAAGTGATATTAAAGATTGGAAAGAAAAATTAAATGACAAAGAAAAGAATCTCGTCGGGAACATACTTCTTGGGTTCGCGCAGACCGAGTGCGCAGTTTCAGATTACTGGACCCAGAAAGTCGTATCGTGGTTTCCTAAACACGAAATCAGGCAAATGGCTATGATGTTCGGCTCTCAAGAGACCGTTCATGCAGTGGCTTATAGTTACTTAAACGAAACATTAGGATTAGAGGATTATGAAGCATTTTTACACGAACCAGCAACAGCTAGCAGATTTGATAATCTTGTTGCTTACGATGGCAACAATGACACTGGTATTGCTAAAAGTTTGGCTGTATTTTCTGCCTTTGCTGAAGGGGTTAGTCTTTATTCTGCTTTTGCTGTTTTATACTCTTTTCAGTTAAGAAATTTACTTAAAGGCATAGGGCAACAAATGAAGTGGTCTGTAAGAGACGAAAGTCTACATAGTAAAATGGGTTGTAAGTTATTTAGAGATATGTGCTCTGAAAATGATCAACTATTGAATCTGTGTAGAAAAGATGTTATTCAAGCCGCTGAGACAATGGTTAAGTTAGAAATGAATTATATAGACAAGATGTTTGAAATGGGAGATATAGAAGGTATATCAGCTAACGACCTAAAACATTTTATAAAAAAGAGAACTAATGAAAAACTAGTTGAGCTTGGCTACATTGATCTTGGAAGTTACTTTCCTTATGATAAAAATGCAGCTTCAAATCTTGATTGGTTTTATCATCTAACTGGTGGCGTAACTCATACTGATTTTTTCGCTATCAGACCGACAGATTATTCAAAAGCTGCGGAAGATGAAGATTACGAAGACATGTGGTAGTATGAAAGGAAAGAAAAAAAGTAGAGTAGATTTTTTAGAAAAAAAAGTCGATGCATTGATAAGAGTTGTGCAAAAGCTATTAGAGGATAATACGCACATAAAAGATCTATCCGTTGGAACCTTAGAAGTTGTTAAACTCATGGACGGTTATAAAGAGGCTATTGAAAAACTCAAAGATAGTATAAGTGATGAGGAAACTAAGGAGTAATGAGACGGTTGTATTTATACTAAAACTAGTGTTACTGTTAGTTTTTGGATTAGGTTTTGCTTCTGTACTACAGTCTCAGAATACTGTAATATCAAACGGTAGATTTAACGAGGCTTATGATATGGATGTAGTTAGTGATATTACGATTGGAAATAATTGCAACGTAGCTAACTTCATAAATATATACTACGATGGCAACTTTAAACTAAAAAACAATGTATATATAAATAACGCTGTCTTAACAGTTTACGGCAGCTTTAATTATAATAATTACAATGTACACTATGGTTGTGACATATCAGAGCTTATTGTAGAACCTACGTTAACTATTGGTGATTTGGATTTTGATAAGTTAAAGTTATATCCAAACCCAACTAAAGGTATGTTTTTTTTAAGCACTAAGAAAAAATTTAAAATAAGAGTTTACGATATAAGAGGCAGACACTTAACTGATTTTCCAGATTTAAGATGTTTTCCATCTGGAATATACTTAGTAAACATAAACATTAACAATATAGAAACAAATAAAAAAATAATAAAAATATAATGTGGAATGAAAACTGGATCAAAGGAGAAGATTACCCTACGTGGGGTGATACGGACGTATACAAGAAAACTATATCCGGGGGATATTTACTTGACGGAGAAACGCCTAGAGAAGCATACAAAAGAGTCTCTAAAACAGTTGCTCGTAGACTTTATAAGCCGGAAATGGCCGACACGTTTTTTACTTATATTTGGAATGGTTGGCTCTGCTTGGCTAGTCCTGTACTTTCGAACACTGGGACTGATCGCGGCTTACCTATTAGCTGTTTTGGTATTGACGTTGCAGACTCGATTCAAGATATAGGAAGTAAAAATTTAGAGATGATGCTACTCGCTAAGCACGGCGGTGGAGTTGGTGTCGGTATTAATATGATTAGACCCGCTGGCGCTAAAATTACAGGAAATGGAACATCAGACGGAGTCGTACCCTTTTGCAAAATATATGACTCAACAATACTTGCCACAAATCAAGGATCAGTTAGACGAGGAGCTGCTTCAGTTAATATTAACATCGACCACCCCGATTTTGAAGAGTGGCTTGAAATTCGAGAGCCCAAAGGAGATGTTAACAGACAGTCGCTTAACTTACATCAGTGCGCAATTGTGGGCGATAAATTTATGCGTAAACTTGAACAAGGAGATGCAGATGCAAGGGCTCGATGGGGTAAACTTCTTAGAAAGCGAAAAACAACTGGAGAGCCGTATATCATGTTTAAAGGAAATGTTAATAAAGCAAATCCAGCAGCATACAAGGACAACGGACTAAAAGTCCACATGACAAATATATGTAGTGAAATAACATTACACACAGATGAAAATCATAGCTTTGTCTGCTGCTTATCGTCATTAAATTTAGCAAAATATGAAGAATGGAAGGACACTAATCTTATATATGACTCTATATGGTTTCTTGACGGAGTTATGGAAGAATTTATTCAAAGAGCAAAAGGCTTACGTGGATTCGAAAACGCTGTTCGATCTGCACAAAAAGGGAGAGCATTGGGCTTGGGTGTCCTCGGATGGCATACATATCTCCAAGAGAAAGGTATTCCTTTCGAAGGTTTATTATCTCAGTTTGAAACTAGGAAAATATTTAGCCAAATTAAAATTGAAAGCGAAAGAGCATCAATGGATCTTGCTGAGGTTTATGGTGAACCTTTATGGTGTGTTGGCACGGGTATGCGTAATACTCATTTACGTGCTATTGCTCCTACCGTTTCTAATAGCAAACTTAGTGGCAACGTTTCTCCGGGAATTGAACCTTGGGCTGCAAACGTTTTTACAGAGCAAAGCTCTAAAGGTACGTTTATAAGAAAAAATCCTACGTTAGAAAAGGTTTTAAATGAATTAGGTATTAATACTAAGAAAGTTTGGGATCAAATACTAGCTGACAAAGGATCTATACAGAATATAGATGAGCTAGATGGTTTATTAAACGGTATGGATATACCTGTTAAAGATGTGTTTAAAACATTTAAAGAGATTAATCAACTAGAACTAGTAAACCAAGCTGGACTACGTCAACAATACGTAGATCAATCAGTTAGTTTAAATCTAGCTTTCCCTGTTGAGGCTAAACCTAAGTGGTTAAACAAAGTTCATTTTGAAGCTTGGAAAAAAGGTGTTAAAACCTTATATTATACTAGAACAGAATCTGTTTTACGTGGTGATATTGCACAGCAAGCAATGAGTGAGGATTGTCTAGCCTGTGACGGTTAAATAAGCAGTAATCAAAAAAGGGCTCTCGATATGAGGGCCCTTCTTGGTTACAGGAATTTTTAGGTATGGTACGCCTATTTTGTTTTATTCCTTATTTTTTTACGCAATTATTTACCATTTTTGTTTTACCACCTTTAGTTTTCTTTCCACTAGGTGATTTCTTTTTGCCTACAGCTTTATAGCCTTTCCAGCAAGTCATTTTTTTGTACAACGGTGATTCCATATTTTATATATTTATTAGTTTAACATTTCCATCTTCTTCTAGCCGCCTTACCTCTTTCACCAGTCCAACCTTTTGATCTAGCACAAAACGATTTTCTACGCTTAGCAGCTTTACTACCTGGTTTGACATCACCTGTTACAGCTGTCTTTAGTTTACTACCTGGGTTTTTTCTTCTATATTCCTTAACGCCTTTAGACGTCATACCAGCACCCTCTTCTTTTGTTCTAAAGTTCCTACCTTTGCCTTTAGTTGTTTTTCTTATTCTACCTTTTTTTAAAAATGGTGAAGATTCTTGCGTGTAAGCCATGTTTTATATATTTATTTGTTTAATAAGTCCATATTACTTGTTGATCTTTATCAAAGTCATAATCTACATGTATAAATGTATCAGCGATGCCGATACGTGTAAATCCGACATGTATAAGAGCATTTAAAACTAAAAAACGTGTTCTACTATCAGTTGATCTTATATCAACCGCTAGACCCTTTAAATGAGACGAGTTTGGTTTGCCACCAACAGCTTTATTTTCCTCAGGTGTTCTAAATGCTGAGTTTATTATAAACGGTATACCTGCAAACTCTCTAGCGTCATCTAATTTGTCTAGAAAGTCAGTGTCCATATTTTCTTCTATTTCTTTAAAGTACTTACTCATTATTTATTTTTATTCATGTATTTAATTCTACCCTCTCTATTTAGTTTTCTAAAAACACTACGTTCATCATCAGGTAGATTTCTATAAAATGTTTTAATATTTCTATCTTCTTCTTTCTTGATCTTAGCACTAGCCGCTCTTGTTTTCTTAGACTTTTCAATACCTTCTTTTTTTCTAACAGCTTTGGCTTTTGTTTTTATAAGATCATGTTCTTCATTTTTAGCACTAACATCCCATGTTTTCCAACCCATAGCTAAAGCCAGTCTTTGCCACGTGGTGTTTCTAGAATCTAAAGCTTCAGTTATAGCATTAACCTCACTTACCATTCTATCTAAAGGGAGGTTAGTTGCGCCCTCTGTAAAAGAACCTAATACTCTATAAGAAGGACTGAGATTAAACCTACCATCTATAGTGACGTCCCAACCTCTTTCCTTTATAACGTCTTTTTCAAATTTATTAGTTTGTATTGCACTATATATTTTTCTAAGCTTTGATCCAACTGGTGGCGCTAAATTTAATGCTGCCAATATAGTATACCCTTGATCACCGATAAAACCTTTTTCTTCTTGCTTTTCCCACTCTAAGTAAGTATTTTTAAGAGTAGATATAAATGCACCAGGAACACCAAAACCACCTTTTAGCAGCGTGTCAGATATACCGTTTATTATTCTAGCTTGTTTAGTAGAAACAACTTTGCCATATTTTTCTTTTTGCTCTTCTTCAGTAAGCTCGTCATCATCATCACCAAAACCTGGTATTAAAGCAAATAAAGCATTTTGCAAAGCAGAGAATATAATATTTTGAATAGCTCCGTAATATATTATTTTACTTAAATTAGAAAAATCACTTTGTACCATTGTTTGACCAGGTGATCTTCTTCTATTTTTTATATCTAAAGCGGCTTTCTTAATTGATCTGTTTAACTGTATTGGTGTATTCTGAAAAGCTAATAACAATCTACCCAAAGCGCTAGCCTGATCAGATGATATTAAAGCTGGATCTCCAGACTGTTGCGTCTCTTCTGATATTTGACTAAAATCTTCAAATGCTTGTTTCTCAGCAGCAGCCAATTCCATACCTTGTTTTAGATAGGTATTAACTCTGTTTCTATAAAACGTAGCGCCACCAGATGCTATAGCAAAACTATCAACCATCTGCGTAGGTAAGAAACCTTTTTTAAGTAAATAACTTAAAGCAGCTGTAGCTTTGTTTTTAGAACCTTTAACAGCACTAGCTATTTCAGCCTCATTAACATCACTTTTAAGACCAGCTCTTCTTTGTTTTAATTTAGCTGAGTTAAATATCATAGCAAAGTCTTTCCAGAATTGCGGTTGATTAGCGAAAGCAGCGCCAGCTTTTATAATATTGTTATCACTCCAGTTTATAAAGTTAACGGTTGACAACGTTTGTAGCAAAGCAGATCTTCTATTGAAGAACATTATAGCTCCAATAGAGTTGTTCACCCAAGTGTTAAACCTATTAACGTTTTTGTTCATACCCGAAGTTCGGTTTGTACCGTTCTTCATTCTCCATATTATATCTTTTAAAGCGCTGACTTGAGCTTCTCCATATAATGCCTTTATCTTTAAAAGGTTTTTCTCGCTAAATATAATATCTACATTTTCAATAAACTCTGATATATATTCTTTTCTACCACCTTTTTCAGTCATGTTATTAAGATCTGAAAGTATAGTTTGAGAATCCCAGAAAGCCTCAGGCTTAGCCCACTTAGGTCGTTTAGATATTCTCTGTAGAAGTAATACATACTCTGTTAAATCAGCTTGACTATCAACAAAATCAACTAGATTTTTTTCATCTTTCTTAGATAAACCAGGTATATCATAACCAGACTTTTTCCAAAGAGCCACGCGTATAGCTTGATCGTACGTGTAATCACCATTTGGTATTAGTTTACCAAGTTTCTTTAATACTGGTTTGTAAGCTCTGTTTAACGCTTTAAAGTCTTCTTTAAATGTCTGCCTAGAATCTTCTATAGCTTTTATACCTCTAAAGTAAGGTGTTATCAAAGCATCTTGAAAAAACTTTTGATCAGCTTCACCTTGTTTACCTTTACCAGCGAAAACATATTGAGTTAATCCTCTAAAGTCATCTAAAGAGGCTGGCATCCAGAACTTAAACATGCCTTTATTTCTAGCCATTCTTTTAGCAACAACTGGTGAAAACTCTTTAGCGCTAGATACACCTTTGTTTCTCTCAAGCATATCATTAAACTCTTTATCTAATGACATGCTAAATTTAATTTTTGCTTGCTGAACTTTACCTTTCACATCAAAGTTGTCTAAAACGTCTTTAACGGCTTTGTTGCGACGTAGAAAACTTTTAGAAAATTTAATTGTAGGATCCGATATCGATTCTACTTTTAATTGATTTGGTTTTAAACCACCAACAATAACAACAGCAGTACCAGTATTTAGCTTACCGTTTTTATCAAACATCTTGTCAGAAAATCCACTCATAGGATTATACTTAGTTATAATGTCTAAAAACTCAGCATACATCTTCGGCTTTTTTATCATAGGCTGCACTCGAGTAAAAGTTTTATATTTATCTTCAAGTGCTTTAATTTCATTTGTAAGACTTTCTTGTTCCGCAATAGACATAGTATCAGACCAATTGGTTTCTATAAAATCAGCGTCTGGTAAAATTCTACCAGATAGTTCACTGGCGTCAATAGATAAAACACTATTTTCTGGTTCACCGTCAAATTCTCTTTCAACATCTTTAGCAAGTTCAACAGCTTTTTGATTATTGTTGCCGCCAACTATAAACCAGTTTAAAGAGTGGTTAGTTCCTAATTCTGATATTTTATTTGGATCCGTAGTAGAACCATGAAATAGCTTCATGCCTTTTAAGCTTTTTATCCATTTTCTATAGCTTTTTGAATTTACTATTTCTTTAGGTACTGTTTTATAATTAACAAAACTATATGGATCTTTATTTGTGTTATATTCAGATTTGCTAAATTTAACCTTAGCTTGTTGAACTTTACCTTTAATGTCAAACTCCTCTAAAGCCTCTCTAACAGCTTTAACATTACCGATGTGATCATCAGCAAAATAAAAGTCATTATAACCTTCAGCAACCTTACCTATCATCCAATTAGCTTTAGCTTGAGGATTACCATCAGCTAAACCAACAATATTTTCTAGCCTTACGTCTAAGCCAATACCTCTTAGAAAATCATGTATAGCATACTTTGAATTTGCAGGTCTAGCAGTTAGTATGTAAACGTTTTTGTTACCAAACTTTTTATTACGCTTTATAGCTTTATCAAACATAGGACCCTTTTCGCCTTTCATTACCTTACTAAATTCACTAAAATCAAACTCAGCGCCCATATCAGCTAATGATTCACTTCTAGCCGCGAACTCAGCAGCATCTAGTTTACCTTTAGTTCCGTCAGGCATCGTGTATAATACATTACTTTTTGTTCTAGCTAACGTATCATCAAAGTCCCATACGCTTATACCTTTTGGATTCTGAGCATAAGAGTATTTAACAGCATTGTTTATAGCTTCTTGATACGTGTTAACAGCTTTATCTACTGCTTCTGCTGAAAAACTACCGCTTAGTCTTAAACCAATAGGTAATTGATTGTTTCTACTTTTAGCGAATTTAATACTTTCATTTACACTAGAGTTGTAGTCTTTTAAATTTTGAGATAAACTAAATTTAGTTAGTTTTATGGGTTTTAAACCTGCTTTCTTTAAACCTGCTTTATAATCTTTTTGATCGTACCTAACCACATATGTATCATTTTTAGCATATTTATCTTCATTATAAAACACATTATCTTCTGGCATGGTTGATCTGTAGTATTTGTCAAGAATTTTATCATGTTTTATTGGTATTATAGCTACTTTGTAGTTTTTAAATATATTATCTAAGCTTTTAGTATAATTTTCTTGTGTTATATATTTAGCTACTTCTTTTAAAATCTCTATAGCCGGTATAGTGTGTTCGTACCTGTAATCTTTTTCTACATCTAATCCTTTTACTTTGTAGAAATAAGAAGGTATAGCCGCTGTTCTTATTAAACCTCTAATACTTGAGTTAAAGCTATTCAAGATCATAGCTAAATCAGTTCTTGATATTTCACCTTTTTCGTATTGTTTCTTTAATGTTTCAAAATACTGAAAAGCGCCTTCTCTTTGTTTGATGGCATAATCTTGTCTTTTACTTAAAGTCCATTTAGTTTTATCCCAATTAGTAAAGTTATAGGCGGTTTGTGGTGGTGTTGATTTTATTTTTATAGTATTACCGTTTATTTTATATTCCCTAGTGCCATCTATATAATCAACATTAATTTTATTATTCTTTAAATAATCAAAAAAGTTTTTTCTACCAGTAAATATAAAGCTAGCTGTTACATATTTAGTTTTTCCATTTTTATCTTTCCAGATTCGCTGCTCGGTTATGCCATCACCAACGTCTTCTGAGTGTATTATTGCTTGATTTTTTCTTTTCCACCCAGCACTTATAGTAGGAAGCATTATGTCTATAGCTTTATCAACACCATCTACTTCTTTAGCAAGAACTTTAAGGCTTTTTAAAAAAGCTTTTTTAGCTTTTTCTACATTTTTTGGATTATTAAAAGTGACGTCTGTACCTTCAACATTAAGAATATTACCGATTCTACTAAATTTTATACCCGCGTCAACAGTTCCACTTTCTTTAGCTTTTATATAGTTTGTTAAATCTATCTCCGTTGGACTAGCAAGAACATCTACACCGTCTATAGTAAACAAACCATAAGAACCATCTTTTTTAATACCCCTAACTACAGTGGCCTCACCTAAGCTTTTATTCTTTAAGTTACCATTTCTATCATACGTACCAATATCTAAACTTAATTGACCAGTGTTTATTTCTAGTGTTAAAAATTCAGGATCAGATTCGTAATATACTTCATTAAACTCATAAGTTTGTTCTTCCAAATTTAACATCACAAAATCGACTCCAAATAATTCATTGGTGTTAATTAATTTTATAGGTTTACCTGTGTGACCATGGTTAGCTATATCATTTATATCAAAAGCAACATTCTTGTCTTTAGACATAGGTGTTCTAGTCAATTTTCTATTTACAGTTTTATTATTTTTAAATTCTGTAATTATTTCTTGGTTATAAGAAACTTGATCATCTTCGGTTTGTGATTCGGTTTCTTGCAGGGTATAGTCGCCTTTTTTCTTACCAGCTAAATTACGATAAGTGTAGAGTTCTACTATTTCTCTAGAGCCAGTTCTAGCGTTTACATTGTATTTTCCCTCTGTTTGTAAACCGGTGTCATCAACCCCTTTTTCTTTAACCTCATAAACTAAGTCGTTAGAAGGTTTATCCATTCTATCCCACCATTGCTTTTTATTACCATCTCTAAAAGATAGCAATTTACCATCTTTAAATGAAATTTTAAAACCATTACCTTCCTTGTTGTAGTTTTTCCAACGTTCAAACGCATCGTCTAACTCTCTAGCATCCCCAGGCTCAACCATAAAATCACCGTACACTTCAATAGTACCAGATGTTTGTATAGTAGAAATTTCTACTTCAAAGCCTTGCTTTCTTAGTTCATCAGCATAACGATTAGCTTCGTCCATGTTGTTAAACTCTGCGTATTCTTGTTCAACTCTATTGTCTCTAGCAGCTAAACACCAAGGGTTGGATTTTTTACCCCAATTAGTATCTATTACTTCTCTAACTGCTAACTGACCTTTTTTAGAATTTTGAACGTCGTAAGTTACTACGCCGTTAGGAAACTCTTTTTTATTAGTAAACTCTTTTACGTTATCTGGATTTATTCTAGTTTTCTTAACTTGACCAGCGTACTTTTCTATTAGTTCGTTAGGATTTTTAAAAGAAAACGGATCTATTTTTTTTGCAGTCGCTATTTTTTCTGCTTCTATAACCTTGTAGCCATCTTCAGGTAAAATAACAAAGCCATTTGCCATATAGTGAAACGCTAGTTTTTCTAACTTACTTCTCTTTTTGTCTTGTATGTTAGGGTTTTTAGCGAAATCAAAAACAGACTGAACAGATGATTCTATTTGATTTTTATCTAAATCAGGTCTTTTTTTCTTTAATGTATTTTTATAAGCTTCCTGTTTTGATATAGAAAATTTAATTCCAGAGTAAGCTTTTTCATAATCATCTATATTTTTAAAATAATCTATTTGATTTTCTTGAAAAGCTATTTCTCTATCAGTTATACTTTTTAATATATTTATAGTGCTTATACTTATTTCATCTATGAAATCATTGTAGTTATTTGTAGTTAGACCAGACGCTTTAGCTATTTTTTTAGCGTTTACACTATTAGGACCCTCTATTGACAAGAAGTCAGCGACTCTAGCATCAGCCTTAGACGTTAAACTAAACTTAACTAAACCTCTTTCAGACTGTCTGTTAAACTCTTGAGCTATGTTATCTTTTATCATAACACCTAAAGCATTTTGGTTTTCTTTGAAAGCTTGAGTTATACCGGAGTTAGGGTTTTTAAGTTCTCTACTAATTATTTCAAAAGAAAGCTCTTCAGCTAAAGCTTTAGATAGTGACTCAAATTTAGATTGTGTTTTTTTATTATCACCTTTAACTATTAAGGCATCTACAAAATCTTGATCTGATATTCTATTAGCAGGTACTCTTCTTGTTAATTCATTACCAGATGTTATACCTCTTTTAGCACCACCCTCTCTATCTATTTTAGCCCCTTTCCATTTAGAGTAGGGAACGTAGTTAGGCTTAAATACCTCGTACTTAGCTTCTTGACCAGCGATGTTTACAATATCAAATTCACCAGTGTATTTTCCACCAACTGATTTTTCTACAGCATTAGGTATAGCGGTCATTAACCAAGTGGTGGTCATGTTTTCTAATATAGCTTTTTTATTTTTAATTAAGAATTGCTCGTAAGTTTTTTGATCTTTAGTGAACTTACCCATACGCTCTCTAATGAGTTTAGGTATAGCTGTTTTGTCACCTACTACCTTACCTACCTTTGATTTTATTTCTTTAATTAAAGGTGTTGACGCTGCATTGTTTCCAGCTTTATCAGTTATTTTAGACTTTAGACTGTTTATTATTCCAGTTAGTTTTTCAGTTATAGCTTTAGTAGTAAAACTAGGTACTACATTACTATTTATTATACTAGTGTATTTTTTTCTAACCTCTTGTTTCGATGTTTTCTCTTCTGCTGTTATATCAGCCGCTTGACTTATGTCTTCAGTAGCTTTTGACTCTTCTTTTTTAAACTTCTCTAAAGCTTCTTTTACTCTGTTTCTAACACCTGCTTGACCACCTACTATGTAACCACCAAGATCATCATTAGTTTCAGGCTTAAAATTTAGTATATTCTTTTTTAATTGAACACCAATAACAGCATCGTAAAAATCGTCCCAACTTTTACCATAAACATTATCAGCAACTATATTGTAACCAGCAGCTATCTTTTTAACTAGTGGAAATAACATTCTATCGTCTTCTATCTTGCGTATAACTTTAGGTGCAATCTTGCTTTTGTATTCAGCATTAGTCGTCTTTTCAGGCACCATTTCTTTAAACTGATCACCTATAAGCTTCTCATTGACTTTCTTTTTAGGTTTATCTTTAGTTTCTTTTTTTGGTTCAGCTTCTTTTTTCTTAGCTAACTCTATTTTCTTTTTTAAATTAGTTTTAGCTGCTTCAAAAGCAAACACATCAAAGTCAAAGTCAAACTCATCTAGATTGTCAAGTTGTTCTTGAAGAGATGCTAATGATTTTTTTGAAGTTGTTTCAGCTTTAGATACTTCATCAGAAACTAAAAAGCCTTTAGCTTTTCCTTTCGCTAACTTGGCTTGTGATTTTGTTAATTTACCTTTTTCAATACTTTTATTGTAATCTTTAATAAATTTATATACATCTTTACCACTGTTAAACTTTATGTTAACCCCAAGCTTTTGCATTGTTCTACGTATAACATCGCCTATCTTGGTAAAAACATTTTCATTAAAACTTATATCGCCAGTTGCTAAAGCATCAGAAAAAAGTGTTAAAACCTCTTCAGACTGAGTGGCTTCGTCCATTTTTTTGTAACTTTCTAGTCTTTTCTTAAAAGCACTATCTTTTACTTGATCTTTGTCTATTTTGTTTATATACTCATTTAATGATTCACCTAAAGATATAGCCGACTCTGGCGAGTTCTTTACTGTTTGGTATATTAAACCATGTAAAAACTCATGAGCCGCAACATTCACAGCATAAGTTTTCTTAGAAGCGTCCTCGTTTATAACTATGGTCTGTTCCCCTGTCGTAGGGTTTTGATATATAAAACCTTGCTCGATAGCATCTTTAGTCTCAGAAATAGGTATATTGTTTTCTTTTTTAAACTTATCAACAGCTTCTTGGTTTGGTAGATTTTTAATAGATATGCCTTCTAAACCTTCTACTATTCCCTCAACAGACTTAGTTGTTTTAGTCAACATATCTTTGGTAGCAATTTCAGACACTTCAGTATTTATGTCGTCTATTCTTTTAGACTCGTAAGAAGTTAAACTAGGGTCGTTTATTGTTTTTACTCTATCAGCAATAGTTTTTTTCTCAACAAGTAGCTCAGCAGCTTTTGAATAATTTTTCTTAGATATAGGGCTTCTTGATAACATTAAAGAAGCTTGTCTTGTTTTGTCAAAATTAGATCTTATGTATGCTGATTCTTCTAGTGTAATATCTCCCTTTAATACGCTGTTTTTTAATTCATTGTTTAAAAACTTTTCAGTGTTATCATTTAAGCTTAAATCAACTAAACCATCAGGTACATTTGGAAAAGAGTAAGCATCAAGTAGGTTTTTGTAATATGTTTTGTTTAGTTCTTTTTTAACACTCTTAGCTTGAACAGTGTTTCTTAAAATACTAGCACCGGATCCAACAGACGTCATACCTCCACCCATAGCTCCACCTATTAAGAAAGTGTCTACGAGCTCAGAAACGTATCCATTAAAAGAATTTTCTTTTTTTAGAATAAGAGCATCAGCAGCTTTATTTATGGTTAAAGTAGCGCTTTCAGATAAACCCTCTGAACCATAATCCTTAGCTATACCTAAAGCTATTTGTTTTATTGACTTTACAACTTCTTGTTTAGGTTTATTTAGTAGGCTTTTAAACATATTAGAGCCTATTTTTTTAGTCACAACTTCTAGTAAACCTTCGGACGCACCTATTATAGTGGAATACCCTATTGATTTTAAGCTCAAGTCTTCGCCATCTTTTTGAACTTCGCCAGATGCGCCAGCTGCTTCGCCGGCAACTATAGAGGCTATACCGACGTAGGGTATCATAGATTGAATAACAGAAGGTATAGAGCCTAAAGCAGCAGATGCTGTTCTAACCGTGGCTTCTACAAAATTACCCTTAGCATACTCTTCACCTATTGTGTTATCGAACTCAACTAAATCTTCTCTTATTTTATCAGCTTTTTTTACCGAGTTTTCGTAATTTTTTAACCCAGAGTTAGCTAAGTCAGTTAAACCAATACCAGGGCTAATATTTCCTATAGCTTGTTTAACTATTGGGTCCAACGCGTCGTACCTAGCCCTCTCGTCATCACTTAAAAACTGTCTATTAATAGAAGATTTCACTTCGTTTAAAAACGTTGGTATTCGAGCTAATTTACCTAAAGCATCAACAGTGTTAGCTTTTATCTCTGTAGATGTTTGTTTCCAGAAGTCCCAATCGTTTTCTTCTTGTTTTTTAGTGTAGTCGTCAAATTCTTCTTTAGTAACTACTTCTCCATCTATTTTAAATGTTTCACCTGATGGTAAATCCAAAGAAGTATCTTCCGACACTGAAACCGTATCTTCTTGTGCTGGTGTTTCTTCCGACACGGCATCCGCACTCTCTACAGTGTCCTCTTGAAAATTTGGATCTAATAAATCAAAACCGATAGCTTCTTTTATTTTTGCTTCTGGGTATTTACTTAAAAAATCATCAACTTTATCCTCAGGTACTTTTATAGTTTTACCCCCTAATATGTATTCTATCATTACTTAAAATTATTTAATTAAAACTAAAAGTTCCGTCATCGTTTTGTGTAAAATCACCTTGTGTATCAGGGCCGGCTACATCTACGTTTGAGTCTTTAGTTTTACCATTGCTAGAATCTTTACTTTTTGAAACACTTTTTGAAACAATTCTATTTATTTCTTGGTTTATGGTTTTCTTCTCGTCGCCTGTCATAGAATTAGCTATAGATCTAAAGAAATTCATTTTATTGAAAATCCTTGCATCGCCATCAATTCCACCGTATTCAACTTCTATATTTCCATTTTCTTTCAATGATACTTTCTCTATAGTTTTATTAGAACCGTCTACGTTTATTGGTTGACCTCTAAATAATTCAAAATCTTTATCAGAAATTGCTTTATCCCAATTTTCTATTATATTTGAGAAATCTTCAGTAGTAGCTCCTGTTCCTGTTTTTGTTTTAGGTTTATAAACAAAAGAACCGCCTAATACTGATTGAACTCTAGCATCTTTAACTAAATACTCAGAATACTTTTTTGATATTTCTGCTCTAATTTTGTCGTCAGGCATTGTTGAGTTTTCAAACAACCCTTTATCACCTTCAGTATTTAAAGTGTTATTATAGAAAGTGATAGCATCTCCTATCTCCATACCATTTATTATATTATTAGCAACTGGTATTACAGATTTTTTAATCACCTCATCATTATATTTTATACCCATACCACCATCAGGTAGCAATACACTCTTACCTCCTTTCAAAGCAGGAGAAGATGCTTTATTTAATTGTAGAGAGTTTATAGCGCCAGTTATACCCTCAGCCTCTTCTTTAGAAGGATCAGGAACTATGTTAGGTCTCATAACAGTAGACATGCTATCATTTATAACTTCACTTATTTCGTCACCATTTTCATTATATATTTTTACAGAAAAAACAGTTTCACCCTTTTCGTTGGTTGTGAAACTAGCTTTCTTACTACCCGGATCTAAACCGTATAGAACTCTAAGAGCTTCATATTGTCTTGGGTTAGTGTATCTATCTATACCACCTCTACCACCTAATTGGTTTTTTTCTTCAGCCTCTAAAAACTCTTGCTGATATGCTGATGTGTTCTCTAGAACATTTCTTATAGTTGAACCCATGTTTTCCATTCCGGTCAAGAAACTTCTTTGCTTTGGCGTTAATGTAGCTGGATCATATTTAAGTATTTGATTCATCTTATCCAACTCAGAGTTTAAAGACTCAAAATCTATTGAAGAGTTTTTTGACTTAGCTTGATATATAGCGTTTCTAGCAGCATCAGTTCTAAGATTAGCAGCTTTTTTTATTTTTTTATTCTCTAGATCTCTTTTTTTATACTCTTCTGCAACTTTAGAAGCATATTGACCAAAAGACCTAGCAACAGACTGCTGCATTTCTCTTATGTACTGACCTGATTGAGTGTCGATATATTGTTTTGGATTTGTATAACTCATAATTTTTTAATCTGGGTAGTTTAAACCATTGTTTGTAGATGGTGTATAATTTAAACCACCACTATAACTTGTTAGCGTTGGACCTTCAAAGTTACTTGAACCAAAATCTGAGAACAGTCCATCTCCAGGATTTTGCTCGTAAGGATTAGCCGTGTTTGTAGTTGCTTGAGCGGACATATAACTACCAGCGGTTGAAGCTAAACCTCCAATCATACCTGTTAAAGCACCTGTTGCATCAGCAGACGCTTGTGCTCTAGCAGCTTGCGCATTACCGAGTTGAGCTGAAACTCTATCCAGTTGCTGCATCTCTCTTTGCTCTTGAGCTCCAAACATAAATTGTTTACCAGCAGCCTCAGCTTGTTGAACCCTAGCTCCTTCACTTAATTGTATGCCTTGTATCCTTTGTTGCTCTTGCATTTTTTGCAACTGAAGTTGCTGTGCGCCTTGAGCTCTAAGTTTTTCATTTTGAACTTCTTGTTGCTCTATGCTAGCTGAAACTCCTTTTTTACTTTGTAAAGCGGCTTGAGCTAGAGCAGTTGCTCCACCAGCACCAGCACCAGTAGCTCTAATAGTGTCTAATGTGTTAGCTAGTGATATATCAGCTTGTTCGACTTGCATCTCAGCAGCTTGAGTAGCTACACTTAGATTTGCAAACTCATTAGTTAGTTGACTACTTAAATCAGTTGCTAAACCACTTAGGTTTTCAACACCTGAATACGGGTTTATTATAGCTTGTCTACTATTCTCTAAAGCTGTTAATTTTCTTTGTAAAGATCTTTGCTGTCTTCTAGCTGCTCTTTCTTTTTTCTTCGCTGCTCCAGCTCCGAATAAACCACCTAAAAGCTGAACACCTCCAGATATTAAAGCACTAGCTACTAATGGGCCCATAGTTTTATTTTTTTAATTTATATATTGTAAGTTGATCCCACCGCGAATAATTCTTTTAGTCCACGTGGATCAGTTGTATCGTCTGTTTGCATAGTGACATTAGCGTAGTAAGCCCTTATACCAGTCATTGATTTACCAAACAAAACTTCACCAGCTATAGGTGTTTGAGTATTATTAGGTATAACCGCTACATATCTATTTTGCTTTCTATCAAATCCAGCTCTATACTGTATATTGTTGTCTGAATAAGCTCCTTCGTCATAACTATATATTTTTCTATAGTCATTAACACCTGTGCCACCAACTATAGTATCTACATGTGTATTCCAAGTGCTACCAGATAAATCAAAACCAGTATCATCTGAATTAAGTGATGTTACTTCCCAGCCATTAGTTCCCTCGTAATTTATAGTCAACATAGTTTTAACTATTGTTGGATCTGGGTTAATGACAAACTTTATTATTGATTTGTTGTCTACTCCGTAAAACCTATTTCTGTTATCAGTATCTGAATAATGCTTGTAAACTTTAAAACCTTTTGTTGTAAAATATTCTCCTTGAGAGCTAAATCCTACGTCTGGGCTGTAAGTGTAAAAACTTGTCCAGCCTTTCACCGCTTCGTCAAAAGACAGAGTGACATAAGGACTTGACTCAAGAACAGGGTATTGTTGTATAGATAATACGTAGTTTTTGTTATGAACGTCGTATGAGCCAAGTATAATACTATCTGACGTAGCATCTGATAATTTGTCTCTAAAAAAGTCAGACATACCATAAGCTGATATTTCTGTTATACCGTCCATAGACAGCCTTAAAACAGCATTCCTGTCCTTATCTGTGAAATACTTTTGATAACCGTAAACAGCAAACGACTCTGGATTCCTGGATATACCAAATTCACCAGCGTAAGCCTGAACTTGACCTATAACAACATTTGAAACAGTTTGAACAGGTGCTCCTTCAGCAGAGTATATAGCGTCTTTATCTATCAATGCTCTACTTACTTTTCTTTCTTGAAATATAATTAAGTTAGTGTTCTCCGCGTAAAGTTTTTGTATGCTACCATTTATAGGATCAACACTTTTAGTAATGTCCTCAGCTACTGAGAATTGGTTAGTTTGGTTTACACCAGTTCTAGAGTTTAATACACCTGAGTATATCATAGAGTTACTCAGTCTTTGCTGATCATCGTTGTCTTCTACTATGTAGGCTTTAACTCCTAAATCTGTCGATGTGTTATTATAACCTCCTCTTATTCTAGACTCTTCTATATACCAATCCTCTTGTAGAGTTTCAGTAGGTGGAGAATTCCAAGTACCAGTAGTTCCATCACCCACGGGTTGATCAGCTATCCTCTTCGCGTAGTACGAGTTAAAGTATCCTACTTCTAATGTTACTGGCATAATATATAAATTACTTGTTTTTTAGTGTTTTTACGGGTTAGCATCTCCAAAGTCTATAGTTAATTCAGCCGCTGTACCAGTACAAACTCCAACACCTGCGTTATCACCAATTATGTTGGATATTAACCTATACTCTCCAGGTGAATCAAAAGTTTTACTAAAACTATCAACACTGTTAGAAACTAGGCTTATATTGTTTATAGTAACACTATTTGAATCTACAGCTTGAACCCAAACAAGACCACTTCTTTTTTGTATAGTTACATCTACGATAGCGTCGCTTATTGTAGAGGTTAATGTTCCTGTTATCGTCATAGCGCCTTGAGATAGAGCTCCTGTTGATCCAGAAGAGGCTTCAGCTAAAACATTGTAAACTTGACCTGTTTGAGGCGATGGATAAGTTATACCGTCAACAGATAGAGAGCTTCTAAACTCTATAGTAGATGAATTTAAAAACTGAACCTCTAAATTATCCCCGCAATAAGCATATATGTTAGAGCTATTCTGCCAACCATTGGCTATGGCCTCTGGTACAGCCGCGGCTCCAACTAGAAAACTAAACGTGCAGTTGCTAAATAATCCATTACCGTTAACATCTGTTACTCTCACAGACACGTCATA
>Ga0213868_10000797_pt1 | contig 30533 bp, 51 predicted proteins | sample PICome_9_FD_160087 | JGI IMG/M metagenome (GOLD analysis project Ga0213868, IMG submission 160087) | Coastal seawater microbial communities near Pivers Island, North Carolina, United States - PICO127 | ecosystem: Environmental > Aquatic > Marine > Coastal | place: USA: North Carolina... | reverse complement strand
TAAACATATCGTGATGAATATAATGTTCATCGTAAAAAAATTAAAGAATTGGAGCAGGAAATTAGAAACCAAAAAGACATCAATAAAAAGTTGGCTTACAGTTATCGTGGCATTAAACACGCAGTTGCAGAAATTGAACTGTTGAGCAACAATATAGAAGAAAATAGTTGACACTACATGATTCATTCGGTATTGTGATACGACTATAAATGATCGGACAAGAAATATGAAATTATTGAATGAACCTGTTCTTTTTTCAGAAGAAAATGTGAAAAAAATTGAAGACACAAAAAGCGCAAAATATGTTTGTGATACAGAACAAAATGGGTTGCATGTAGCTATTTTCTATGCTAATGAAGCACATCCAGATAGTGGCAGTCGGTATTTTGGTTTGTACTACACTGGTGTTGAAAATCAGTTGATGATTACAAATGGTGCTTTTATTGAAGAACAAGATATTGCGGGTGTTGTTGCAGAGAATGGTGATGTTATCTATTCACGGCATCGCCACGACTATCGTAGAAGTCCAGATGATACTGTATTCATAGATGGTGGAAGGGCATATACTAGAACTAATGGCGCACAAGGGGTGACTCTTAAAGTAGAAAACGGCACACTAAAAATCGTATAAGGAGAATTATATTATGGAACGCAAACTAGCAAGCATTCGTAAGATTGCAGATATTCAACCTATCCCTGATGCAGATGCTATTGAGGTAGCAACAATTGATGGATGGAAAGTTGTTGTAAAACGTGGCGAATTCAAAGTGGGTGACTTGGCTGTTTACCTTGAAATTGATTCATGGGTGCCACATGATCTTGCACCTTTCCTTTCTAAAGGAAAAGAACCCCGTGATTATAACGGTGTTAAAGGTGAGCGTCTTCGTACAATCAAACTTCGTGGTCAAGTGAGTCAGGGTCTTCTTCTTCCACTTCACACAATTTGGACCAAACATGTAGACTTTCACAAATTCCCAGAAGCAAATACTTGGGATTGGCAGTCTGATTGGAATGATGAAGAGGTCATTGGACTGGACGTAACTGCTATTCTTGGAATTCAAAAGTGGGAAGCACCTATTCCTGCCCAACTTCAAGGACAAGCAAAAGGAACGTTCCCAACCAGTCTTATTCCCAAGACTGACCAAGAGCGTATTCAAAACTGCTTTGGTTCTATCCAAAAGCGTGATGGTCTTTTCTTGACTGAAAAGTTTTGGAATGAAGAACTTCAAGAACTTCAAGAGCGTGACACGGTATTGCCTGATGATTTTCAAAAGCCTACATATGAGGTTACTTTGAAGCTTGATGGTTCTTCAATGACAATTTTCCGTTGGGAAGGTGAACTTCGTGTTTGCAGCCGTAACTTGGAATTGAAAATTGATGAAGAAAATGCTGATAACACTTTTGTGAAAATGGCATTGGAAATTGGTGATAAGATTCCAAACGGTTTTGCATTCCAAGGGGAAATTTGTGGACCTGGCATCCAAGGCAACCGTGAAGGTTTTAAGGAGCATAAGTTCTTTGTCTTTGATATTTTTGATATCCAAAAGCACGAATACCTGCACCCGCGTCATCGCCATATGGTTTGTAGTGATGTTGGTCTAGAGCATGTTCCAGTTCTAGGAACAGACTGGAATGCACCAGAAAGCGTTGCTGCTGGTCTTGAAATGGCAGAAGGTCCAAGTATTAACCACAAAATCCGTGAAGGGCTTGTGTGGAAGTGCAATGAAGACCAAAGTTTCAGTTTCAAAACGATTAGCAATAAGTTTTTGCTCAAAAACGGAGATTGATATGACGCGGATTTTATCGCTCATTCTTTTGGTTGGTGTTCTTGCTGGATGCCTACCAGACAACCCTATTCCGACATATTGGAATGCGGATTATGCACAATATTTGGAAGAATTTGGTTATACATATGACGAAACAGAAACAGAAAATGTGATTTCAAAAAATGATATTCCGATATGGGCATTTCCTAAAAACTGTTTTCGTTATTGTCTTACTTCCTATGTAGGACCAAACGGGTTACACAGTGATTTGCTTGAAGACTATAATGGAAGTTTAGAGCAGTCTATTGAAATGTATAAACAAGAAAATTTGCAAATTTTAGGATTAGAAAATGCCAAAAATTGAAGTATATAAAGGGAATCGAATCATGATTCCAGTAAGCCAAGCAAAAAAGTCCAAGGCATATCAGTGTCCTTGGACTGACAAACTGTATGCAACAAAGCGTGATTATGTAAAACATTTGAAAAACTTGCGGAAAGAACGTATGCATCGTCGTGCAAGAGAAATTATTCGAAATCGTGTTAAAGCCGATTTGTGGAACCAACCTACATTTGATGATATTATCAATTGGATTTCTACACATCCTGAGTTTATGTTTGACCGTATGATGGAGCGACAATGGTCGGATCGTAAAACTCATTTTGAAAAATATCGCGAAACATTCACTTTTGAAATCACGCATCTAAGTGTAACTTGGATTGAACACTGTAGCAACTCACATAGTTGCCCGCACAATGGTGTAAGAAATTGGGGCGGACGTGAAACGCTAAAAGATGGAACACCTGCACCTCACAATTATCCGGGATGGACTGGACATATTGAATTCAAACTCAATTGTGGTATGAACGAAGGAAACCGTGTATTAGAAAATTTACGAATTCATACTGGAAGTGGTGGTTCAAGGGGTGAAAATTGTTATGGATACGGTGTTACGTTTTTTGCGGATGATTGGCCAGAGCTATACAAAAATCATCACCTGCAACTCGCAGAAGACATAATTTGTGACAATCAACCAAGACTAAAATACGAATATGGAGAGGCAGAATATTTCAGATGGTAAACCCAGTATTTTCACAAGATGAAATTCATCGTATATATCTAGAATGGATGAACGAATCTGATAACGGTTCTTGCCGAAAGGATCGTTTTCTGCAAATGCTTTCACAGATTCCACTTGACAAGCAGTATGAGATAGAGCAGTTTATGGTGTCAGCACTAGCAATTGGGTTACAAAATGGGTATGAAGCAAACACCACTATTAAATAAATATGAAAGCAGTGAGTTAATTGAAAGTTTAATTCGGACTATTCATAATAGACCGAATACAAATATGTCAAGCGAATTTCTAGCATTGACACAATCTAGCGTTATTCAGTTAAATAGAGCAATTAAGCTCAACAAAATAATAGTAAAAATTTATAACTATGATGATTATTTAAAATGCGATATTTTTCCATATACCAAAAACCCCGTTGATAAAAATTATCTTGTTCATGAAATATCAAATTATTTCAAATGGGTAAACGGTGCGAAAGCAGGATGGGTATTTGACATAGAAGATTCTCTTGCATATGGGTTGAGTACTGCAGGCATTTGTGGAAGAGTAGATATACATCATCCACAGTTAAAAGAATATATGGCCGAGTATATTATAACAGATACGGAAGTTCCATTTCAATATTATGATATTAAATTTTTAGAAGAAGATTTTACTGTAAAAAACTTGTATACCAAGAATATTCAACATCCAAAAGAAAATCCTTTTGTCAAAAGTCGTATAACAAGATTTGAAAAATGAGTATGCTTAAATTTATACCCTCCGACATAGAATTTGCTGATAGCTTGTCTATGCAAATGCGAATTCACGATACTATGCACGATGGCTACGAGTTTAAGTCTCGTGGCCCAAATCCTGTTGTATATGTATCATTTATTGATAGTATACTTCGCGAAGATTATATAGGTATACTAATGGATGAAAAAGAATATATGCAGTGGGTGCTGGGATTTAAGATCGGAGACATACTAGATGAAATTTTGCTATATAACATAAAATATTATCCTAGTAGTAAATATATCAGGAAAGAAGTTCGGCCTCTTGAAAAATATTCAAAACATTTTACTTCTGAAAGATTGCCATACTTAACAAGGATAGGATAAGATGAAAACTATAATACACGTTGATAGATCAATTATTGCACTGAATTATCGGGATGGCGGAAGTCGTCCCGTTTATGTTATTAAAACGGATGACACTATTTCTTATGCCCGTGGTATAAAGATACACGGCCCAAGCGAAATGGTATATGACAACGATAAGAGGAATTTTGGGGCAAAGGCATACATAGTTACTGATAGTGAAGTTGAATTGATTGATGAAATGAGTTATCAGGAAGCAGTTTTATCAAAATAGAATAAATAATAAAAACACTGGAGAAATAACATGTCCTCGCAAGAAATAAGAAATATAATAAATTTGATGGAAGCAAGACAGCCATCAGATGACGTAAGTTATAACGACAACGAAACAAGCGTAACTGCAAAATTAAAAGGAAAAAAATCTTCCGAATTTACAAGACTCGCCACACAATATAATGAAATAATGGATATAGAGCGCGGAATAAAATCTGAAAAACAAAGAATAAGTGAAAAACTTAAAAGTTCTGTAAAAGATTTGTTTGATGCTGAAGATGCACTAAAAACAAAATATGTAGAAACAGTTAGTGCAGCAATTTCTGTAAAAAAAGATGTTGAAGGCCGCGACGAAGAGACTTTTGACTTAGATGGATTTTTTGAAGAAGTTTATGATTTGTTAGATAAAGAAATAGTATCAAAGCTACTTGAAATTAGAGAAAAATACATCAACATACAAAAGGTTGGAGCAAGAGAGGGCGGAATCGGAACAGTAAAGATAAAAGAATCTATAATAAAAGAAAGCTTCTTATCTAACCTGAAAGATTGGGCCAGCGATTTTGCAAACAGAATAACTAGAAGATTGCCCATCGTGGACAAAAGGTTCAACAAGATAAAAAGAAAATACGGCGTAGCATAAGATTACAGTTGACAACACACTTGGAGATTCGTATAAAGGGCATAACAACTGGGTATGCCCTTTAACTTAGGAGAAAACGTATGGGAACTGCACTTACTGAAATGGAAAAAGAAATCCTAATCGAATTTCGTGATTGGGGAGAGAAAAAATATAAAAAAGATTTTGATAATCTTGATTACAAAACTGTTCTCAATGAATTTTGGAAAGAAAAACTACAATGAGATTTTTTAATCCTGATGACCTTATCGTCGTTGACCTTGAAGCGGAAAAAGACTTCAAAAAGCAAGCAGTATACGAGTACGGCGATAAATTTGAACTTAGTGTCATCACAGACAATGATATCGAATACGGTTATTGCTTGTTCTTTTGTGGACATGAAGGATACATAGACACTTGGCCAACGGATTCCCTATCAGCAGAAGATGTAGATTCTCTGATGGGTTTTCTTATCAATCTAACCGGATACAAACCTAAACAGATTTAAGATGTCTAGAAAAAGATTTAGCATAACTGCAACCATATATGACAAACGTGGTCGCATTCTTTCCATTGGAAATAATTCTTACAACAAATCACATCCCGTACAAGCAGCATATGCAAATAAAGTCGGTCGTCCCAGTAAAATATTTTTACATGCGGAAATTCATGCGATTGTTAAGTGTAGACGACTAGACAAAGCACATCGCATGGTGGTTGAAAGATATGACAATAGAGGGGAACCAAAGATTTCAAAGCCTTGCTCAGTGTGCGAAACTGCAATACGAGAAAGCGGAATAAAAATAGTAGAACATACTTGACAACATGCTATAAAATATGGTATAAATAACTTGTCTGATTCGTTCAGTCATTTGGTAATAAAACATATAGCACAGTTGATGGGATGATTTTCTCTGTTAAGTTCGCGCCTTATATTAGTTTATTTGGCGAGTAGATATAGTAATAATGTGCACTCAATTACTTTACCAGTATGCGAGTTGGTTTACGTGGTGGCCTGACCAGCCCAAAACGAGTAGGCAATCGTGAACACTACAATCGTATGATTATGGAACCTACAGGGGATAAGATAGTTATCTACACAGCACTTATCCTTGCGTCACAATAAAGTTAGTATATAAAATGGTACAGCGTGACCGCCATTCCCCGACGTAATGGGTTTTACTGTGTAGAGAAGTCTCTGATGCGGAAATGTAATCCACTATAGACTACACTTTGCCCATAGCAGGGCAAAGTGTGTCAAATCCACGGAAATATATACTATAATAGATTTTATAATTATAATTAAAAAGAATAATATGAATCAAAATGCGTAGTGATAACGGAGCATTTGATTCATATTATGATTGATAGTAATGAACGTAGTGAATTACTATCGGCTCATGCTATCACAGTAACAGAATCATCCATTGACTCATAATGATTTGTACTATATACCAGTAGTAGAAACATAGGAGAATCACATGTCCAAAGAAGATATTGACATCATAGACTTACTATGCTATGTTGATTCGTAAGCAAAGGAGTCTATGAAATGAAAACGTATCTTGTTGGTGGAGCAGTTCGTGACAAAATGATGCATCGTCCTTGTAAGGATCATGATTGGGTAGTTGTTGGTTCAACTGAGCAAGAGATGTTGGATCGTGAATTTCAAAAAGTCGGTGCAGATTTTCCTGTATTTCTGCATCCAACTAGTGGAAGCGAATACGCTCTTGCTCGTCGTGAACGCAAAACTGGAACTGGTTATCTTGGGTTCACTAGCGAATTTGGAACTGATGTAACTATTGAAGAAGATTTGTCTCGTCGTGATTTGACTATTAATAGCATTGCTATTGGTCCAATTGAAGGCGAAATTGATACAGTTGATCCATATGATGGTCAACGAGACATCAAGAACAAAATTCTTCGTCACACTAGTGATGCTTTTCGCGAAGACCCTGTTCGTGTTTTGCGTATTGCACGTTTTCGTGCAAGGTTTGGTAGTGAATGGAGTGTAGCCCCTGAAACTAAAAAACTTATCTACGATATGGCAAAAAGTGGTGTTCTCAATGAACTCACTAGTGAACGAGTGTGGAAAGAAATGAGTCGTGCACTTATGGAACCTCATCCTCGTCTGTTTTTTGATACACTGTTGGAATGTGATGCACTTCACATTATTTTTCCAGAAGTTTATCGTCTAAAAACTGCACTAGAGTCTCATCGTTGGCATCCAGAAGGTGACGCATACGAACATACAATGCTAGTTCTAACGCAGGCTACACGGTGGTCTGGAGATGATGAATTTGTGTTGACTCTTCGTATGTGTGCATTGACTCACGATTTTGGCAAAGGTATCACACCTCGTGATAAACTTCCCAAGCACCACGGCCATGATGTAAAAGGTGTTGCTATTGTTGAAGAGTTTTGTAATCGTAACAGTGTTCCTACAAAAGTGCGTGATCGGTGTATGAAAGTATGTCGTTATCACATGTATATGCACAAACTGTTGGAACTAAATTCCAAAACAATTGTAAAAATGTTTGACGATATGGGTTCACTCAATGACCCTAGAACCGTTGAATTTTTGCACTGGCTTGGTGTATGTGATGCTAATGGCAGAAAAGGATACGAGAACGAAAGTTATCTTGATGAAAAGAATGTTCTGTTTGATTACTGGACCTCCTATCAGTCAGTAAAGTTTAGTGATGTTTTTCCAGACGGAGAAACAAGTGGTGAAAAAATCAAACAGCATATGTTCAAGGCACGTATCGGTGCTGTTAATGGCGCAAAGAGTGAGGCAAAGAGTAATGATTGATAAAAAACATATCAACAGTATTTTAGAAAATTTTTGGTCTATGATTATATCATCTCTGGACACAAAGGAAGCTACGGATACCGTTATAAAAAATAAATTATCGTCCAATCAATTAGTTTAACATTGTGTTTACTTTCTAATCTGGAACATATATACCTTCGTTTTCATCATAAGAAAATGTAAAAGTATCACCAGATTGTATCATTCCGTGTGTTCCGCGATTAGTAGGATACAATCTGGTGTTTTTTATTTCTTCATTCCAAGAATAGTCGTTATTTTCCGATTCACGTTTTGCGTCATCTATGGCTTGTTGCTTTGTTTTTCCACTTCCCCAAACATAAGAACCATCCTTTGCCCCTACCATGTAATGAATATCTCTGTTTTTACGGTTACTTCTTATTTTGGTTATGTAGTTCTTTGCAACAGATTTTGGCATCATTCCGCTACTCATTAGTGAAAATATAAACATAGGGTCTTCGTATTTTTGAGTTTCTGTATATGGGTTCAATAGTTTATATAATTTCTTTGTATACTCACGTTGGTATTTTGATTGGTCAAGTGATGCGTCCAGTGCTACTACCATTCTTCTAATCATATTTTCCATATACTGTTGTGTTTTATTTTCCAACCAAGAGCCTCCTGGTCCACGAAATTCAACACGATTATTATGAACATTTACGCTTGTATATTTTTCTGTCCAACCATCGTGCAATAATTGTCCTGCCAGCCCTTCCATAGTATCTCGCAACTCATCTAACACATTTATCTTATCTTGGTCAGTTATATCACTTTTTAATTTATCAATTGCAGACCCTGCATAAGTATTATACTCGCGATCAAATTCTTTTAGCAAATATTGGTCCCCTAGTAAAAGTATTAATTTCACATAGTCCATATTGCCGACACTAAAATTAGGAACAGATACATTTATATGCAATCCTGTTGAGTCATTTGTATATCCACTCCCCGCAATATAATCACTTATTACTGTTAAATCGTCTAAGGCTTCTTCTAGTGAAATTGGTTGGCTATTTTTTAATTCTATTCCAGCTTCGCCATTACTTTCATCTGCTTGAATACTTTGATCAGTTTCTACATTATAATCTCCAACTAAACTACCACCATTAGTCATATCATTTATTTCACGCTGAACTATCGTCAGTGCATTATCTGGGTCAGGTTCTTTCATTGGCCAAGGCAATTCTGAAAGTTCGGAATCATTTTGTGCAAAATTATAAAGTGCATCTGCATCTGGATATTTTTCTTCCATAAATTTCTTTTCACTAAAAATCTTTCTTATAATTCCGCGATAAGTATCATTTTTCTTGTCAAGATCGTCTTTTGCCATTTTATCAATGTTTTCGTAAACGGGTTTTCTTAATTTTAAATATAATTCAACTGCATCACGATCAATTGCTCCAGTTTTGTCATTTTTTACTAGAGTATTAATTACGTTATCAGGCAGATTAAAATATCCTCTTAAAAATCCGTGTGGTTGTTGTAGATGAATATACATTATATCAAGCTTCTTATCTTCATCTAATCCTATTTCATTCATAGAGTCTTTTAATTTTCCAGTTATAGCCACTTCTGCTCTAGCATAATAGATTTTTTTAATATATTCTAAAATTCTGTCACTATCGGCATTGTTTTCTTTTTCAGATTTCCATTCATCGTATTCTGTTTTTAAAAATGTTTCTAGGGTGTCGTATATATCATAATCGTCAGGTTCTATATCAGAATCTCCAAAAAAACTAACTGCATCGTTAACAGAAATAAACGTTTTATTTGGGGCTTCCGTGTATGGATCGTCCATATTAGTTGTGTAAACAAATTCGTATTCTATTCCTACACTGGCATCTATATTTTTAGTAAGACTTGCCAAATTACCAGTTGACATTTTTATTTCGGTTATTGTTTCTTTTGATGGTATTATATTATTGTGACGCATAGAAAAAATCCTTAACTAATAAATATATTTATTAATTAGGATAAGATTATGAAATGCAATGAAATAATTCTAGAAGAAACTCGACCATATGTTGAAAAAATTGTAGACCCAGCATTAATGACATTTGGTGAATATTTGAAGATAGCTGATCCAGATGGAAAGATGCACCCTTCAACTGCATACGATTCTGATATTGAAAAATTAAATAAGTATGATTCTGCTAGTGATTACCAGAAGCTGTTGAATACTATTACCGTAAATGGAATAGTGTTTGAAGTTCGTGAAAAAAGCGAAGACCGATGGGAAAAACAATATGTAAAAACGGACAGTAATGGTGAAATAGTTCGTGACGAAAACGGAAAAGCTTTATATCTTACAAAAGACGAAATACCTAGTATCATCCCTACTGAAAAAAGATATAATTATGAATTCTCTATTATTAGACGTGATACAGGAGAAATTGTAGGAAAAACCGAAAACGAATGGGGTGCGTTATTGGTTGTAGTTGCCAGTGAATATCGTAATTTTGGTTTTGGAACTTTGCTTGTAAAATTGAAGCGTGACCGTGACCCAACAAAAGGAAGTGGTGGGTTTACCAGTGCAGGATTGAATAACTTTAGACGTGTTCACACAAAAATGGTCCGTGAATATATGTCCAGTGGGTTCTATTCATATCTTGTAAAAAATGGCATTATAACGGCAGATCGCGCAAAAGAAATAATAAATTCAATTGGAGAACGTCAATCAAAAAAGCCAGAAAAGAACCTCAATACCAATAACCCAGATGATTGGTTAATTATGACAGATGATGGCCAATCGTATGCAATCCTATACGATAAAAAGATTTACGAATTAGATAGTGATTATATAGATGAAAATACTTATTGGGTTGATAACTTTATAATTGCTATGGTTGGTATTGGCGGGCCTGCGCGGTTTAATTTTGTAGAAAGAACATATGGACCTAAAAAAATAGTTACAAAGTTGTATGAAATTTTAATTAATGGAGAATATCCTGAACCTATATTTTTTGAAGAAGAACAATATAATAGTATAAAAAATATAATGGGAAATAAACTCAACAGTAAACCAGTGAAGGTAGAGACAAGAACAATGTATAAATGTTGGGTAGACAATCCAACAGTAAATGTAAAATCTATTTCTAATTCTGAACAAAAAATAAGAAAAAAATACGAACAGTATGACGAAATGAAAGTTCGTATTCAGGAGCTTGCCGAAAGTTTAGCTAACTAGTTGACAACCTAACTCCATTATGTTACGTGTTGAAACTATGTCATATATAAGGAGAATAACAATTGACAACAGAAGAAACTGTAATATATTCACTACAGGAATATACTGAAAATGATATTGACGAACTCTATGATTTCTTTGAAAATAATGAAGACGTAGAGATTGCATATGAACTTTGGGAAAATACTAGTTGCAGGGATATAAATCTGGTTGACATTGAAAGTGAGATTCGCTATCTAAGAAAGACACGCAAATACGAAGTTGTGAAATAAGGAGAACACACTATGTATATGATTTTCGCAGAAAACTACGAAGGTGACATTGTTCAGGCTATCACTTGGACAAAGGATAAAACAGATGGTATCCAATATATGAAAACCCGATTGCGTGAACGCAAAAAGATAGCTACGCACATTTGGGTAGAACGAATCAATCAAACCGAAACCGCTTAAAAGGAAATAAAATGAACGGTTACACTTACGATTGCGAATATGATGAAGATGATGATGTTCGTAAAATTTTTCATACGGCGATTGACCCAGATGGAAGACATCATAATATTCCATGGAGTTCATATGAACATATGGACAACGATGATTTCAAACTGTGGATTCACCTTGGTATGCCACGGAAACCTCTTCGTGGAACCAATTTTACCAAAGAATCGCTGATTGAATATCTTGGCGATGTGATGAGCCGTTAAGGAGAACTATAATGGGATACTACATCTTTTTGTTTTTAATTCCAACTGCAATGTGGATTCTGTTTGCAAAACTATGTTTCAAGCATGAGTTTACATTCAAAGAAATGACAGCACAGGGTGCAGTATCCCTTTTTATTTTTGTTGGCCTTTTTGCAATGGGAAGTTATTCGCAAACACACGACACTATGCTTGTTAATGGCGTTGTTGTAGAACTTAATCCAAAAAAACAAAGTTGTCCTATAGGATGGAATGACTTTACTGACAGCTTTTGCAAAGAATACCGGACACGTAGAATTCCCAATGGCCAAACATGTAGTACCACAAAAGGGAGTCGTAGTTGCATAACTAATTATAAAACACAATACAACTACATTTATCCGTGGGAACGTCGTTATTTTGTAGAAACTGACCTAAATAAAACCTATGAAATCAGCAGGGTTGACCGCCAAGGAGTAAACACACCTCCGCGCTTCTCGGAAATTGTTTTGGGAGACCCAGTTACCGCATCTGTTTCTTATACGAATTATATTCGTGGTGCGCGCGATAGTCTTTTTAACGAAACTCTACCAGATGATGAACTTCCGCCACTTGCATATCCTAGTGTTCGTGATTATTATCACACAAACCGTGTAATTTTTAGTAGCACAGAAGCAAGTTCGCAATTACATAGCGAATGGAACGAACAAATCGCGTTTGTTAATTCAAATATTCGTGAAACAGGCGCAAATGTTATACTGGTGATAACAGGAAATAATCAAAACTTTGCACAAAGACTTGCACAAGCATGGGAAGCACATAATATCAATGATGTGATTGTTACTATTGGTGTTTCTGACGAAGCCGTGTCATGGGTAGATGTTCGTAGCTGGAGTTCCAACGAGATGGTTAACATTACAATTCGTGATGAGATTCTGAATCTAGGAACACTTGACAACGAACGAATCAATGCTATAATAGAAACTGCGATAATGGAATACTACGCTGGACGTGACATGAGCGAATTTGAATATCTTGCCGACGACATTCCACCCCCTACGTGGGCTATAATCTTGGCCTGTATTCTACTTTTTGTTGCATCGCCCACCGCAACGTGGTTTCTATCAAACAACCAAATAAAATCTTAATAGGAGACTAAAAATGAAAACTGGAACTACCGCATCACTTTCTTTTGGAATTGCTTTAGCAGGTATAGTTGCACTTGGTGCGGTAAGCTATATTTCTGCGTATAATACTGGCAACCGTCTGGAACAACGCATCGTCGCAACAGATGATAATAACCGAAATATTCTTGCACAATACGGAAATCGTGTTAGCGAATCTGCCCAAGTTCCTGCAATGCAGCGTGATGACCTTTCTGCGGTAGTTACTTCTGCACTAGAAGGACGATATGGAGAAGATGGTTCTCAGGCTGTATTCCAGTGGATTCAAGAACAGAACCCACAAATTGATTCTACCGTATATGTTCAACTTCAACGAATCATTGAATCAGGTCGCATTGAATTTGCAAATGCACAAACAGAACTAGTTGACCAGCGACGTGTATATGAAACTGCGCTTGGTAGCTTCTGGCAGGGAACTTGGTTGAGTATTGCAGGATACCCACGCATTGACCTTGATGAATATCAGATTGTTTCTACGTCACGCGCAGATGACGCGTTTGAAACTGGCGTTGAAGAACCAATTCAACTTCGTTAAAAGTTTAGGGGGCATTATGCCCCCTTTTACAATTACATGGCTATACCTAATATCACAACAGACAATGAAAAACGATTTTCAAGCTATTTTTATATAGAGATTGTGATAAACTAATACATTGTTTAACCGAACTAGCAATCATTTTTGAAAATGGTAAGTCAGAATATTTGCTGCATGGTGTCCGATATGATTTTGATAAATGGTGTGAAAAAACAAATAAACCTCATGCAGAAAAATGTGAACTGGTATTGACTTATGAATAAAAACCCAATAGAAGATTCAAATGGTAACAAATATTGGTTTCTTGGTGGCAACCTACATCGGGAAGATGGTCCTGCTATTGAATTTGTAAATGGAGACAAATATTGGTATCTGAATGGCGAACTTCATCGGGAAGATGGTCCTGCTATTGAATGGGCATATGGAGACCGTGAATGGTGGATCAATAGTATTGAATATTCTTTTTCAGAATGGATTTCATTTACTAATAAATCAAAAGAAGAAAAATGTGAATTGGTATTGACTTATGGATGAAAAAATAATAGAAGATTCAATTGGCAACAAATATTGGTATCTTGGTGACAACCTACATCGGGAAGATGGTCCTGCTATTGAATTTGTAAATGGCGGCAAAGAATGGTGGATCAATGGCAAACGTCATCGGGAAGATGGTCCTGCTATTGAATGGGCATATGGAGGCCATGAATGGTGGATCAATGGTATTGAATATTCTTTTTCAGAATGGATTTCATTTACTAATAAATCAAAAGAAGAAAAATGCGAATTGGTTTTGACTTATGGATGAAAAAATAATAGAATATTCAAGTGGTCACAAAGAATGGTATATGAATGACAAACTTCATCGGGAAGATGGTCCTGCTATTGAATATGCTAATGGTCGCAAAGAATGGTATCAGAACGACAAGCGTCATCGCGAAGATGGTCCTGCTATTGAACATGCTAATGGTCGCAAAGAATGGTGGATCAATGACAAACTTCATCGGGAAGATGGTCCTGCTATTGAATATACTAATGGTCGCAAAGTATGGTATCAGAATGACAAGCGTCATCGCGAAGATGGTCCTGCTATTGAATATGCTAATGGTCGCAAAGTATGGTATCAGAATGGCAAGCGTCATCGGGAGGATGGCCCTGCTATTGAATATTCAAATGGTCACAAACTTCATCGGGAAGATGGTCCTGCTATTGAATGGGCATATGGTCACAAAGAATGGTATCAGAATGACAAACTTCATCGGGAAGATGGACCTGCTATTGAATATGCTAATGGCGACAAAGAATGGTATCTGAACGGAGAGAAATATTCTTTTGACGAATGGATTTCAATTACTAATAAATCTTATCAAGAAAAATGTGAATTAGTATTGACTTATGGATGAAGAAAAGGTAACGTTTAGTAACGGCAGTATTATTGTCTACAAAGGAAAAACCCGTCATAGCGAAGTTTGTCCAGCATTTGTTAGTCCGTGGTCTATAGGTTTTTATCTAGAAGGATATCTTCATACCCCAGAAGAATGGGCACAAAAAACAAATACTACTGCAGAAGAATTACAGCTAATACTAAAAAAATACGAAAAATATCAACGAGAAATTCTTATAGAATACAAGTTAAGAAAGATGTAAAATATGTCAAATCAGCGCGCAGCAAAAACTTACAATCTACAAACCGATGGCGGTAACATCACAATAAAACAACTTATAGAATTTGCAAAAAACGCAGAAACCGAATTAGAAAATAATGGTGAGAGTGATGCGGCTTTCTATTTTGGCCAGTTACACGATTGGCTAAAAGACAAACCTCATATTGGTTTAAATGAAAAATGTTCAAAAATTCTAGGTCTCTAAAATATGGATAGTAAAGTAGAACAGAAAATACTTGACAATCTGAGAAATTGCAGTGTAACATATATACAAGAACATACTATCACATTGTGTCAAAAATGTAGCGGAAATGGGTTCTATGAATATGAGGAAATGGTAGATTATCATAAACGTGAATATGAAACTCATACACTAAAATGTAACAATTGCAATGGTGACGGGAGAATGATCGCTATTAAAGAGAAAATAGAGATAATAGGAAGTCAACAAAATAAAATAGTTCCTTACCTTAGAAATGAGAACCTATCTGGAAAAAATATTAGAGAAAATATTCGCGTAAAAATAGACAAAAGAAATTCATATCTTGAACGCGAGTATCCGGAATTAAAGGCGTTGACATATGACAACTATGATGATATGTTAAGGAATATAGAGATTGAAAGAGCGATAGGAAACCCCGATGGCAAAAGTTAAACAAGAACATCCAGTTGACGTTCACCGTAAAAAAATTGTTGAAAATGCACAAATTTACAATGTTGCATTTTTTCAACCAGGAACAAGCACTCGTGTATATCAGAGTTTTGAAGATTTAAATGTTTCAAAAGCATACGCAAAAGTTGCACTAAGTGAACCGAATCGCTTGCGTTCTGCTATGATATATGCTATTGATGAACACGAGAATCACGCACTTGTAGGAACTATGGGTCGTGATTTGGTTTGGAAAGAAACTCAAAATTAAGGATATGAAATGAAACTAAATACTGCACCTACAAATAAAGCCATTATGGGAAACATCAGTGAAACTGGGGAATTCCGTATTCGTAATAGTTCAAAAGCATTTGAAATTCTCAGTTCTGGCCTATATGCCAACAAGATTCGTGCCATTGTTCGCGAACTATCTTGTAATGCGTGGGATAGCCATGTTGCCGCAGGAAACAGTGATAAGCCATTTGACTTGCATCTCCCTACATATCTTGAACCGTATTTCTCTATTCGTGATTACGGAACTGGCCTTACTCATGATCAGGTAGTAAACATCTATACCACTTACTTTGAATCAACTAAAACCGATAGCAACGATTTTATTGGCGCACTTGGTCTTGGTTCCAAGTCACCATTTTCTTATACTGAGAATTTCACTGTTACTGCAATTTGTAACGGCATGAAAGGTGTTTATACTGCGTTTATCAATGAACAAGGCATTCCCAGTGTTGCTCGTATGGCAGATGTTGAAACAGATGAGCCAAATGGCGTGGAAGTAAAATTCTCCGTTGACAACGATAATGACTTTCACAAGTTTGCCGATGAATCGCGAACTGTTTTTAGTTATTTCCCAGTAAAACCCGATCTTACTGGTGAAGAAATTTATTTCCATGAACCAGAATATGAAGAACTAAATATCGTTGATGGTATCAATGTATTTAAAGAGGTCTCATATGCATATCGTCGTGGGATGGGTCGTAGTATCGCTGTAATGGGCAACATTTCCTATCCTATTGATATTCCGAATGCTGAAGGAAATCTCGGTGATTTGGCAAATCTTCTTGCTAAATCTCTTGAACTGCGATTCGATATTGGTGAAGTAGAATTTCAAGCCAGCCGTGAAGGACTATCGTATACTAAATTTACGATTGGGTCTATCCGTAAAAAGCTGGAACTACTGCAATCCAAACTAGATGGTATTCTTTTTAGCGAAGCAGATGCTATTGAAAATGTGTGGGAACGTAGTTTGTTTCTTGTCAATAAATTAGCTGTAAGTATTTGGAATGGCTCTGTTATAAATTATATAAACCAAAATCCAGATTTTGATGGAATTGATAATTCTTCATATCATCAACATAGTGTAAAGTGTTACAAACTTGATCCAGCCGAAATAGAAGAAAAGTATAACATCCGTGTAAGTTCTTTTGGTATTAATCGCACCAGCGATGTTTGTCATACCATTGGTCTTCAACGTGTATACAAAAATGGAGAATATGTAAATCGCATTTGTTTTAGTATTGATAAAGGAGTCAAATTTGTAAAATACAATAAGACGCGCGGAGGTATTGCGCATTGTAAATATCACTTTAAAACTAATCGTCTTAGTGTCCTCGGAGATGATTATAATGCAAGCATCTTTGTTCTTTCTCCCGTGAACAAAGATACCGATGCAAAATATGATGAGTTTTTTGAACACATCAATAATCCGCCAACTGATCAAATTTATAAGTTTGATGACCTAGACGAAAAGCCAAAGGTTGTTCGCAATAATGATCGTGAAAAGAATGTTAGTATTCTGTATCTAAATCATAACATTTATCAGAATACACTGACATGGAAAGATGGTAACAAGCTTGATCAATACAGCGATAGCGGAACTTTCTACTATATGCCTCTTAGTGGGTATTCGCCTGTATGCAAAGATGGATATTTTGAAAGCGATGTTAAGCAACTTTGGAACCAACTTAATGAAACAGGGCTTGACAAAATGCTAGGAATTAGTGTATTGTATGGTGTTCGTAAAGGTGATATTGATGTGATTCTCGGCAAGAAAAATTGGATAAATATACAAGAACATCTGATTAGTGAAATCTCAAAGATGGATAGCAAAACCCTTATGCCAGTAGCAATTAGGGGTAATGTGAGAAACGATCTGAAAAACATTCTTGATAAAATTATTGAAAAGTCCGAGAATACAGAATTTGGTAAGTTTTTTTCAGGAGTTGATTTGAATAATATGAAAGGTGGATTTGATTCAAACCAGTTTAAAAAACTTTATAAAAAATACACTAAAACTGAAAACGGAGGAACCATCTACGAAACTGCAAAATCAGAACTACAAGATTTTATGGATAAATATCCTCTAATCAATAATATCTGTTACGATTATCGTGACAAAGAACAAGTAATTGAACAAATTGTTCAAGTAATTAACATGGTAGAACAAAACTAAGGAGTATTAAAATGTCTTACCCATACCTAATCCAAGGTAGCAACATCGTTATTTTCGTCAATAACGAAGCATATACTATCACAAAATCGCATATTTCCTATGACAAGGTTCTTGAAGCTGTCAAGAACGGAGACTGGGACGTTGTAAAAGAAATCGTTGATCCCAAGAAAGTTATTATTAACTACGGGAAAGGCAATGTTTCCATTCAGGGCGATAAAATGTTCTGGAAAGGCCGTGAATTCCATAATTCACTCAGCAGTCGCATGATTCGTATGTATCAGGAAGGTTTCTCAATTGAACCCATGATTGCTCTTATGGATAACCTGATGGAAAATACTAGCTATCGCGCAGTAAACGAATTGTATTCTTTCCTTGAACGCAATAATCTGCCTATTACTTCCGATGGTCATATTCTCGCATATAAGCGCGTTAATGATGACTACATGGACGTTCATAGTAGAAGTGTTCCTAACAAGGTTGCGACGATGTTTTCCGATGAAGAACGCGCTGCTATGCCAATCAAGACTGGTAAACAGGAAGAAGTCACTGTTAAAATCAACAGTGAAGGCAATACAGTTGTAAAAATGCCTCGTAATCAGGTGGATGACGATAAAAATCGTACATGTAGTGCTGGATTGCATTTCTGTAGTCGTGAATATCTTAGAAACTTCGGAGGAAGTCGTATCATGATTTTGAAAATCAACCCACGAGATGTTGTTAGTATTCCGAATGATTATGGTTTCAGCAAGGGCAGAACCTCACGTTACCAGGTAATCGGAGAACTTGGTGTTCGTGAAGAAGATGCATTTACTTCTTCTGTGCAAGATGAAGCAAATTCTTCTAACTAAGATATGTAATAGTAAATAGCCCCATTAATGGGGCTATTTCCGTATATAAGAATGAGGGGAAAGAATGATAATAGCAATAGATTATGATCATACTTATACAAATGACCCACAATTGTGGGATGAATTTTCAAGAAATGCATTAAGCCGAAATCATACGGTTTATTGTGTTTCCTCCCGCGATGAACGCACGATGGACGATGCTAAAAATACCATTGGAAAAGTTATTGGTCCTGCAAATTGTTTTGGAACAAATTTACATCCAAAGCGTGAATTTATGATAAAAAATCACAATATTTATATTGATGTGTGGGTAGATGACACGCCAGATACTATCGTAGAAAGTCATTGGTATGGGCATCCATAAATCATTTGACAATGCTATATGAACGTGCTACACAGACAAGACATGGACACAAGGAAAGATACGATGAATACAATTATCAGACATGATATTCTATATATCTACAGAAACGAAGAAGTTATGCTAACTGCGTATACAGGTTCTTATGGAGGACATAACATGATGTATTCTGCTGATTATGCATTCCAACTAGATAAATCGTCGGAATTTGATTATTGCAAAGTTCTGAAAGATCGTAGTGGAGTATTTTCACAAAATACATCAATCCCTCTCAAAAAAGTTCTAAAAATTGTAAAAATTTTGCAGGAAGATAACTAATGGATGATTTAGCAAAAGTAATTATATTTTTATACATTTTTATTGGTTTCATAGTAGGTGTGACATGGCCTGTATGGATTTGGTTGTTATAATAAATAGTAGTAAAATAAGAGGTTACTATTATGAATTTACAACAACTGCTTGGCAAAATATCATCATCTGATGACGAAACACAATTGATAGAAAGTGTTTTAAAAGAATATAATCTAAATGAATTACTAACATTTGACGACAATTTTTTAGGAGAAGATGCCGCTAATGCAAAACCTTTCTCAACAAAAAATTGGGACGTTGATTACTCAAATGCTTATAAAAAAGGATTGAAAAAACACAGAAACAATCCAAAAGTAGCAAAAGAAGTAAAAGAATTAGAGCAATGGATTATATCTCATGAGAAAAGACCACAAACAACAGAATTTCCTCCAAAATTTAATGTTCATATAATAAAAAAAGACCCCAAGTTTTCGGGAGCATATGATGCACATATAATTGGTTCTCAGATTATAGCATTATTTTATATTGAAGACGATAAAGGTTCTACGAAATTAAGATGGATATATATTGGTAGTCATTCTAGCGCAAAAGGAAATCTTGGTAGTTGACAACACACAACGAATCAGTTATACATAGTGACAACAAGAAAGGAAACACGGTGAATAAAGACATTCAGTGCAAAGAAGTATACGACGAACTAGAAGAATATACCATGGAAGACCTGTTTACCTTCTCTGGCGAATTTGATCCCATTTACAAAAAATACCAAAACGGAGAATAATATGATTACTGTAGAACAAGCAATAAAGATCGCCAAGTATGAAATTACTAGCGGAAGCGAATATTGTTGGAAATGCTTTGGACTCAATGCGCGCTTTCTTGATTTTACCAATAATGCTAATGTAACGTTCAGTATTGTTTTTGATACTAAAACTCAAACGGTATATGAAGCAAACATCAGCGACAACAAGCGTGATAACCACTATCGTATTATCAACCCAGACTATATTGATGAATATCGGCATGAATGTGATAACCGCGATGTAGTTTGGAATCAGGTTTACGACGGTGTTCGTTATAAAGATTTGGAAAATGTTGATGATTTTATTGAAAAAGCAACTGCCATCGTCAATGGTGAAGAATACGATGAGCGGGTAAGTATTGCTCTAGATTTGCCAGAAGATGACCTTTATATCCTTATGACAAATGCTCACAAGATGGATATGACCCTAAATGACTATCTGGCATATCTAATTGAAAAGTTTATTGAAGAAATTGAATAAAAATTGTATTTTTCAGAAAAAATCTGATTTAAAAACATAAATACAATTACAAAAATTAAAGGAATAAGAAGTTCAATGAAACTATATCGTGGAATAATTTTATCAATACAAGCATCACCCGTAAGAGGGGAAGGCTTCGATAATGAATTCCATGCGGGGGATATAGGTTAAAAAGAATCAAAAACTTTAAAATACCTAAACCCTCCGACCAAAAATCGGAGGGTTTTTCTTTTAAGGGTAGTGAGAAAGATGTTGACAGTCAGATACGAATCAGTTAGATTGTAAGCATCAAACCAACAGAAGGCAGATAAAAAAATCTGCAAGAAGTTGAAAAAAGGTGTTGACAAACGATAACGAATCGGTTATAGTTACAGCATCAGAAATGAAACGGAACAGTGTTCCACGCTATTTGACAATTTGGTAAGCGTCTTAGGGGAAACCCGATAATAGACTGAAAACAGTGAAACGATGCTGGCGAATGTGCCCGTAAGTTTCCTGTAAGGATTAACAATGAATGAATACTTCCTGTAAAGGTCGCTACGAAACATTGTTATGAATTCTGTTTTCACATACAATCTGAAGCTAATGCCATGTTTCCGTTATACGGCGGTAGGTTAAGCATGGTCCTTCAATGGTAATCCGCCGTTTGCAAGATTGTAGTTGAAAACAGAATAGGCCGATAGTATAGACTCAATATGCAAGGCCGTTTAGGGGAATCAGGAGTGTCGGCAGTCTATTGTAGCAACGGACTATTCCCTATTATAACAAACTTAGTTTATTCCCCAATAGTTCAGTTGGTAGAACACCTGACTGTTAATCAGTATGTCGCAGGTTCGAGTCCTGCTTGGGGAGCCAATATTTTGTGTGACTTAGTGATACTATCACACAACTTAAAACCCAATCAAATGCGCAGTTTTGGGTCTGTGCGATATTTAGAGTTAGTAGTAGAAGCGAGGTAGTGGTTGATTAAGTTCAATTTAAAGTGCTACACACCAAGGAAGGTTGCGATCCTTGCTACTACTATTTTTTTAGGAACGGGGGCAGGATGGTAATGCAGCGGATTGCTAATCCGTAGAACGCCTAATAAGCGTTCACTGGGTTCGACTCCCAGTCGTTCCGCCATGAGATAGTATAATCAGAGTGTAGCTTAGGTGGTAAAGCGCCTGTTTTGGGTACAGGAGACCGGAGGTTCGAGTCCTCTCACTCTGACCAAAGTTTTTAGGATCATTACCGCAATTTTTTACTTTGCATTAGAAGCACGTGTTTGCAGGTTCAAGTCCTGCCTCCCCGACCATAATAATTGATGGGGAGTAGGCAAATGGTAAAGCCGCGTTAAGTAATATGATCCTGTTATTTTACACTCTAACCCCAAAGTTAGGGTGGGTGTTATAGTAATATAGGAAAACATTCGGAACCAAACAATGCCTATATCATTATGCGGTTCTAGCAAAAAAACCCGTTGACATTGTTCAATGGATACAGTACAACCAAGATACTAAAACAGAAACCCTAATACAAAGGAAATACTATGAAGGGTATTGAAGCCAAATATACTGCAAAGCATCTTGCAAAACTAATTAAGCAAAAGCGCGCAATGCAAAAGAAAACACGATCATATTTTGATGTTCGTTCCGACGATCCAGATATTGTCGCAATTGACAAATTTACTGTTTCTTCGTTTCTTGATAAAGAAACAAAATCAATGTCTCTTGAATTTCGCGCTTATATGATCCATAACGCTTTTAAGAAAAACCGTGAATTCACGAGCGCAGAAGTTTCTTATTTTAATCTTGGTGATAATGCTCTTTCTAGTATTAAAGAAGATAGTGTTGTATATTCTCGTTACATGGATCGCTTTAAGCGCCAGCAAAAAGCGATTAACATCGTTCGTCATAAGATTATTGAAACAACTGAGAAAGAAGAATTTGATCAGTGGTTGGAAAAAACAACTTGACAACATAACTTGAACTTGCTATAGTTCAACCATACGAAAGCAACAATGGTTGCAACGCTCTTTGACAATTTAAACTCTTCCCTAGCTATTGCGATGATGGGATAAAAACAGTGATTATGTTGGGACTACCCCGTAAATCATAATTGATTGTCTGTTTTTAATATGGTAGCTCCAATTCCGAGCGAATGATATTCGTTTCGTGCTAGGCCAGTAGTGCAACGAGGATGCTACCATACTATAAACAGACATGCCTTCGTAGCATTGCGGAATGCAGCGGATTCTAACCCCGACGAAAGCAAGTTCAACTCTTGTCGGAGGCACCATATTAACAAAGGAGATGATCAATGGTTATTGTGTTTAAACACACGCAGTTTGAAGAAATATTTCCGCGTGTATTCGCAGCAAATGAGAAAATGCCCATTGATCGTGATACACAAATTTTTCTCATGAAAACGGCTAAACATCGCCATGAGGAAAGAATTAAACGACTAAAGGAGAATAAAATGTTCTAGATTTACATACCACCTTAAATCTTGTTGATTAGACTAAGAAACTACTAAAAACTTACTCAATCAATAGGAGAAATCAAAATGAGTATCGAACTTAAAATTAAAAGCAAACACCTTAGCGAAGAAGCCCGTATTATACGGTTTGAGGAAAATAAGTTAAAGAAACAAGCACGGTGGTTACGTGACCATCAACTGAACGATGTAAGTGTTCATAAAGATTTCTTAAATCTTAAACAACATCGTAGGTGGGATGTTCGTAACGAAAATCGTGCAACATTTCTTGCAAGAGCCTATTTAGAAGGCAAACGTTATTGCGAAGTTGAAAACAAGAGAAAGCCTGAAAATGAATATACATTCACTGCATTTGTGATACCAAGGGTGTTGACAATGGTGAACAAGTATGGTAATGTTCAGGTAACAAAAGAAGAGATACTAGAATGGTCTAAACTAGAATAACTGGGTTTGTAGCTCAATTGGTGAGAGCAATCCGCTCATAACGGATCGGTTGTAGGTTCAAGTCCTACCAGACCCACCAAGATTTTTAGGATGATTACCGCAAAATTAACAAAACTTTTTTATGGTAAAAGCAAAACATCATCCTGTTTATTACGGGCGAGTGGGCAAATTGGTAAAGTCGGTTCACTCAAAATCAGGTTCCTAACGGAGTGGGGGTTCAAGTCCCTCTACGGGCACCATAGAAAAACATACTTGCCATTGCGCAGTGGTATCATGGTGACAACAGACTCGCGCAGTTTGTTGGGAGTTCGAATCTCCATTAGTATGTTTTTCTATGGCTAAATAAAATGCGGGTATCGTATAATGGTATTATTACAGCCTTCCAAGCTGAAGACGCGGGTTCGATTCCCGCTACCCGCTCCAAAACAAAAAGGTAATATAATGTCTCTAATTGAACACACGCAAACCCATGAAAATGAAGATTTCATAAGAGGATGGCATCTTTCAGATAAAAGTATTTGTGATGACATTATAAATTATTTTGAAAATGATGACGACAAACACCAAGGTACCACTATTAGTGGTTGCGATGAAAATGTTAAAATAAGCACAGATGTATTGCTGAAACAATCTGACGTTTCTGATAAATATCTAAGTCTTTTAACACAAGTAGTTAATGAATATGCTGAAATATATCCTATGGTGAATTACTATTCTCCTTGGAACTTGATAGAAAACATAAATATCCAGAAATACAACCCTACAGAAGCATATTTTGGGTGGCATACTGAAAGAAGTTCTGGCATTGATATCAATGCTTCGCGGCATATGGTGTTTATGACATATCTGAATGATGTTAATGACGATGGTGAAACAGAATTCTATCATCAGAAATTAAAAATAAAACCAGAAAAGGGTTTGACATTAATTTGGCCAGCAGATTGGACATTTACTCACAGAGGGTGTCCATCACCTAGTGAAACCAAATATATAATCACTGGATGGTTGAATTATACAAAATAAATGGGGTGTTAGCTCAGTTGAGAGAGCAATTTCTTTGCAAGCAACAGGTCATCGGTTCTACGAACCCGATACACTCCACCAAAATAATAGTTGACATACTGTTCCGAATCGGATATTGTAAGTACAACAACAGAATGAAATAATTTCTGTTTTCACATGCACTAGAGGCTGACGACCTCTGCATTCGCAGGATGAGTGGTTTGAATCCACCGTTTAGTGCAACTGAAAACAGAATACGGGTCTTTAGCTCAATTGGTTAGAGCTATCCGCTCATAACGGATCGGTTGTAGGTTCGAGTCCTACAAGACCCACCAAATTAAAGGATGATTTCAGCAAATCTGTATGCATTTGACTCTTAATCAAAAACCGCAAACAGTCATCCTGTATATGCCCCCTTGGCGGAATGGTATACGCAAGGGACTTAAAATCCCTCGCCTTAAAGGCGTCCCGGTTCGAGTCCGGGAGGGGGCACCAAAAAGAATTCAGAATTAAAGGATCGTTACAGCATATTATATTAGCATGTCAAGCCGGAAACAGAGGTTCGATTCCTCTACACCCCTCCATAATTATTATGGGGTGTTCGTCTAGTGGTAGGACAACGTATAATACGATCCTGTAAAATAAAGGAGTTTAATTTGAAAACATTACTAGTTGAATATAGAAGTAAACCCGAACAAGATAACTTCGTTGAAGAAAACAAAGAAGTTCTGAAAGAATTTGTTTTAATTTACGCAAATAACACAGATGTTTCTGGCATTCGTGTAAATGTAATTAATTGAATTTTGCCCCCTACCCAAAGGGTTCCTGACAGGGTTGGAAGGATCAGGTAACACATAATTCAGTCCGATGAACGGATGCCCGTTGCTGGGAGGAAGTTAGGTTAAAATCCTAGCATTATGTGTGGTAATAGTTTTTTAGATTGTGTTCAGCAAACCGTTCAAATCATGAGCAAGCCTATCAACGTTGCCGAAAGGCCCGTATGGCAAACCCAGTTTTCGATTTTCTGGGTTATCAAAAAAATAGACACACAATCTGTTATTTTTGATGCGGGGTGGAGCAGTCCGGTAGCTCGTCAGGCTCATAACCTGAAGGTCGTAGGTTCAAATCCTACCCCCGCAACCAATATACTATACGGGATGAACCTTGGCCCTCTTCTGTATAGGGTGTGATGAACATTATTCCAAGGCAGTGTATGGATGCTGATATAGATAAGAGTTGGCCGACTTATAAATTCCGTAGGCTATCTAATTTTAATGATAACTCTCCTGTGTTCAATGGGTTCCGCAAGCCTCCTTTCCTTGCGATGAATATAGTTGATTGAGTTATCACTATAATTAGATTTATCTGGCATCTATTGCTGTCAGCAAGACATAGGGCGAATAGATTAAAAGAATGCATGTTTTACTGCCAGATTATGCGGGTATAGCTCAGTTGGTAGAGCGTCAGATTTCCAATCTGAATGTCGTCGGTTCGAACCCGATTGCCCGCTCCAAACATTAGGATAATTTTATGGAAGACGAAATTAATGAGTTTTTAAAGTTTTGGGAAGAGCGTAGTGTTGTTCTTCCAAATCCAGATAATTACCCTAACAGCTTTTTATGGTATTATAAGATGTGGAAGCTGTATAAAAATAAATACTAGTGACAATTATAGGAGATAATCATGTCACTACGTAACATTCAGCAAGAATTAAAGAATATGAACCACGATCCTGGTCCGATTGATGGACTATGGGGTCAACGAACTAAAACCGCATTACAAAGTATTATTGATCATGAAGGCAACCCTATTGTGGTTGACACTGGTGAATATCTTGATTTGCCGTGGCTTGTAGAAGGTAAAAAAGTTTTTGGTCTACACGAAACTCGTGATAATGCAGAATTGAAAAGATGGTTAAGAAGTGATGGAAAAACACTTGGGGACCCAAAAGCACTACCATGGTGCGGAGATTTTACAGAGACTGTGATAAAAAACAGCTTGCCAAACGAACCATTTGATGGTAGTTTAGGTGAAAATCCATACTGGGCTAGAAACTGGCTTGAATTTGGAAAAGCATGTCCAGTAGTATATGGATGTGTAGTCGTATTTGGAAGAGGTTCTGGGGGCCATGTTGGCTTCGCTGTAGGACAAGATAGTAATGATTATTATGTGTTTGGAGGAAATCAAGGTAATACGGTTAGTATAGTAAGAATAGATAAAAGTAGATTACTTGGCTCTCGCTGGCCTTCTACATATCCTTATAAAAACAAGCCATTGCCCAACAAGTCGCCGCAGGATGTATTCAAATCATCCAATGAAATATAAGAGGTAAAAAATGAAAATTGTATTCGCACCTGGTTCTTTTGAAGATTTTGATGGAACACAAGAAGAACTTGATCAGCTTATCAAAAGTATTGAAGAAATGGCAGTAAATGGAACTCTTGTGGAGGAAAGTAATCCTGTTGATCTTGACATGCTTGAAATTGAAAATCCTGATCTATATGAAAAAATTATGAATTTTGCTGGTCAGGAATTTGATGAAGATAATCTCGAAGAATATAAAAGTAGTATGAACTAACGATGGAGCCATGGTCTAGTGGTCTAGGACGCCCGCCTTTCACGTGGGAGGACGCTGGGTTCAAATCCCGCTGGCTCTACCAAACATAATAATGGCATTGTAGCTCAGTTGGTTAGAGCCATGGACTCATATTCCATGCGAGTCGTAGGTTCGAATCCTACCAGTGCTACCAAAGTTTTGACATAAGATGAATACACAAAATATAAAAAATCGTATCGCATTTTTAGGAGAACGTCATACACAAATTGACGAAACCATAAAAGTGCTTTATGCTGAACGAGTTGATGATAAGTATATCACGAATAAAAAGAAAGAAAAACTAAGATTAAAAGAAGAAATTCAAAGTCTTGAAAAAAAGTTAATGGGGGATTAACTCAGCGGTAGAGTAGCGTCTTTACACGGCGAATGTCACTGGTTCGATCCCAGTATCTCCTACCAAAGTTATATGGAATATTTCAGCAAATCTAAATGGATAAAACAATGTTTTTGAGAACAAAGTGAAGTGGTTCAAGTCCGCGATAATATTCCAGAAATAATTATAAGGATGAATTCCGCAAAAATAATGCTCTGATAATGCAAACAAAATCATCCTGATTTTAAACAAAAGGTAACAAAATGAGTACAAAATGGGACAACAGGTTCCTAGAACTTGCAGATACTATTTCAAGTTGGAGTAAAGACCCTAGCACACAAGTTGGATGTGTTATTGTTAGACCGGACAAAACTATCGCATCAGTGGGATATAATGGATTTCCTCGTGGTGTAAACGATAGTATAGAAAGATATAACAATCGTGAAATGAAATATTTGATGGTAAAACACGCAGAAGAAAACGCCGTATATTCGGCAAAAGAACCCTTGACAGGATACACTGCATATGTTACACATCACCCATGCTCAACTTGTACGGGGACTTTGATACAGAATGGAATAACTAGAATAGTAACACGAACACCCAATGACAGCTTCGCTGAAAGGTTTTATGATAGCTTTAAAGCATCGCGAACCATGATAAATGAAGTTGGAATAGAATTGGTGTTAATAGATTAATTTGGGGATATGGCGTAATTGGTAGCCGCAGTTGGTTTAGGTCCAGCCGCCGCAAGGCGTGGGGGTTCGAGTCCCTCTATCCCTACCAGATTTTTTTGGTTCATTACCGCAACACTATTGTACAACCAGTGGATCGTAGGTTCGAATCCTGCCATCTTTCACACCTGAAAGATGTAGCTTAGTGGTAAAGCAACAGGCAAAACAATATGAACCAGTATAGTTTTATGAATGATTACAGCAAATTTACCAATCAAACTTTTAATTTGAAAAAACATATCATTCAGTTATAATGCAGGGGTGGCAGAGTGGACGATTGCGGCGGGCTGTAAACCCGTTTCTGAAAAGACACGTAGGTTCGAATCCTACCCCCTGCACCATATAAAACATCTTGACACAAGATGTAATCTACGGTATAACCATCTTACTGATACGAAAGGATAAACCGATGAAACAAAAGAAACCAAAGATGCCAAAGCATCGTAATGAACATGCTGTCGCGGCACGGTTTAGAACAAGTGCTGGCCCGATGGAAAAAACTAAAAAGGCAAAGCGTCGTCAAGATAAAATTGCATTGCGCAAACAAGGCAAAGACTACTTTAACAATAACAAAAGTGTTATTCTTTGAGTAGTCTTATGAGACTAATAAAGGAGATTTGAAATGTTTGAACTAATTATCGGAATAGTAATTGGAGCATTTATTGGATGGAATGTTCCCCAACCAGAATATGCTAAGAAAATTCAAAACAAAATAAGTGAATTATTCAAAAAATAAACAGAATAGTGCGTGTTTGAGTCGCCACGCACTTAAAAGATCAGAAGTGATCCGCGTATGCGCCCACTATGGCCGAGTTATAAAGGCTGAATAGTGGTAGCCTAGACAGCGGCTAGGCATTATAGTGGTGTAGCTCAGTTGGTTAGAGTGAATGACTGATAATCGTTAGGTCGCTGGTTCGAACCCAGCCACCACTACCATAATTTTTGGGGAATGGTGTAATTGGTAACACATCTGATTTTGGTTCAGAAGAGTCGGGGTTCGAGACCCTGTTCCCCAGCCAAGATAAAGGAAATGATATGAAACGAAAACATAAAATAAAAACACGAAAAATTATGGACTCTTAGCTCAGTTGGTAGAGCAGCCGACTTTTAATCGGCAGGTCTTGGGTTCGAATCCCAAAGAGTCCACCATTATTTTAAAGATATACTACCTAGTCGTGCATCACTTGCCGATTTAACCTATAGCTTTTCTCTAGTATATCTTTAAAATAATGTATACTTGATAGTTTAGAGAAATGGTGTATATGCCGACATTTAACAGGAGTAAAGAAAATGAAAATTGAATATCGTAAAGGCGATCTGTTTCAAACAGATATAAAAACTATTGTTCATGGCTGTAATGCACAAGGCGTTATGGGTTCTGGCGTGGCAAAAATTGTCCGAGACGATTTTCCAAAGGCATATGAACGATATGTAAAGGAATATAAACTTCATAATCATTTGAACCTTGGTTCAATTATTACTGTTCCTTGCGATGATAAAATCATTGTTAACGCCATTACACAAGAGTATTTTGGCCGTGATGGCGAACGATATGTAAGCTATGATGCAATTGACGATGTTATGAAAAAGTTAAATACATTCAATGATGTATACGGCATTACCGAAATCGCTATGCCACAAATTGGGGCTGGTCTTGGTGGCGGATCGTGGGAAGTAATTGAGGCGATTATCGAAAACCGTCTTGACAAAGTGAAACCCATCGTGTATACTCTATGAGATGAAAAGATAATCTCCACGTAGCTCAACTGGACAGAGCATCGGATTTCTACTCCGAGGGTTGAGGGTTCGAATCCTTCCGTGGAGGCCATAAAATATTGTATTGAACCCCACTGTTCATATGCTGAGAGTTTTAGACCAGACTCTGCGAAGCGAATATGTGTTCAATACCTGCTAGGAGAATTGGTCCCTCTTAGACAGTTTTGGCCCCTTGGTATATGGATATTACGCTCGGCTGTCTACCGGGAAAAACGGGTTTGAGTCCCGTAGGGGTCGCCAACACTGTGTGAAAAAGGGTTTGTAGTAACGTGTGGTAATCCTGAAACCCCGAAATACCCATTAAGATCGTCAGTAGGCCACACATTTGGGGAATTGGTGAAATTGAGATCACGCAAGGTTTGC